>JACCEB010630040.1_pt1 | contig 17995 bp, 8 predicted proteins | sample 7454761 | NCBI WGS metagenome assembly JACCEB01 (sample SAMN15323454, study PRJNA562643) | freshwater metagenome | isolation source: river surface water | place: USA:Blue River Watershed | collected 2017-08-18 | reverse complement strand
TTGATGCCCAATCTAATTCACCAAAGTTTGCCGAGCTGATAAATGCACCTTTTAAAGTCCATTGTTCAATTTTATCACCTACTGGTCCTAACATATAGCACTGAACATCTTTTTTATAAAAATCAGCATATCCATCTCTACCTGTCAAAGATTCATGTGATAAACGTACCCATTCCATTACTGCTTGTGCACCTGATGGTACGATTGGGTCAAAAAGTGTTAATTGAACATCTTGCCATTCACCTTTACCTTTTAACTTTCTTTTTACGTTTATATGGTCTAATGTTACAACTTCGAACTGAATTGATGGTCTATTACCAACTCTTACTAAATACGAAGGAATACCACCGATTTCGAAGATGAAACGATTTTTCATCTTTGGTTCGAAATTGGTATAGAACATTTCGTTAAATTCTAATACTTCTGCCATTTTTTTATTTCTCCTATTATACTAATAAATATAATTATTCTATTTTTTTAATTACGCGGTGAATGATGCTCCAGTTGGTAAGATATTGAAATCAACTATGATGAATTCAGCGGTTTTGGTAGGTTGTAAGTAAATTGCACCTGCCAATATGTTTCTATCAATTACATCTGGTGTATTGTTTGATTCATCCATTACCACTCTAAACGCATATAAACCTTGTCTTTGTTGAATTGCCTCTAAGTAAGGATTTACTGTATTCAAGAATCTTGCTCTTGTTGTTGCAGTATTCTGTTCGAATACAAGGTATCTTGAAGTAGATGCAATATACTTCTTAACTTTAATCAACAATCTTCTTACATTGATTCTATCTAACGCAGATGATTTATCTTGTAAAGTTTTCTGTCCAAATGCCACAATACCCTCACCAGGGAATTGAGCGATTGGGTTTACTTTGTTCTCATATAGAGTATCTCTCTCAGCATGTGTTAATCTATTCAATACACTAACTGCTCCAGTGATACCACCTCTATTTAAACCAGCTGGTGCGAACCATTCTGCTGCAATAGCATCGTTGGCTGCGTAAATTCCTGGCATCAATACTGATGGTGGAACTGTTGTTAATTTGTTTGTTCTTGAATCAATTGTTTTAACCCATGGGTAGTAAGAACCTACATAGTTAGAATCTACATTCTGAGCTTCTGATGTTACTAATTCAATTGAATCATCATAATCACTCAATTCACCGATGAAGAATGCATCTTCACGAGATTCTACCATATCAACAATTTTATCAAATACATAAGAATGTAATCTTCTTACAACACCAGGTGCAGATACCAAGTTGATATCAAAATCATCAGGATTAGATACTGCGTTAATTGCTTTTACATAAGCAACTGAACCACTTGCTGTTGAAGTAGATAAGTTAAATCCTTGTGAGTTTCCAGCACCCCAATCAGAATCTCCTGCCTTAGCATGTTTTATAGTTGGAGATACACCATCAAAACCACCTTGGAAAGCTACTGTGAATTGTCTTTTTGCAACGTCAGTAGTATTTGAACCAGTTAGTAAATAATTAAATGGTGATGAATTGAATGAGAATGCAGTATTTGTACCATATCCAGCATTATTTGGAATTGGTGCTAAGAAATGGTTATTATCAACTTTTACGATTGATGTTTCTAAATCTATACCTGAATATCTAAATGTTGATGAAGCAGTGTTATCTGCCGAACCAGTTGAGAAGATAACTGCGGGAGTGATTGAATCTGAACCTGAAATTGGTGAGTAGTATTTTTCATGTCCGAATGGAGCTGCAGTGATAGGGAATGAACCCTCTGCCGAAACTTCTACTCTTACAATTTTAGAACGATTTGTGTAATCACCATTTAATGTTTGTTTACCATTTGCATCAATTGTAATATCTTGGTCACCAATTACTTTTAAGATGTAATTTGGAGATGCAGGGTCTAAGTTTACATTATTATATGTTTCTAAGATTGATTTTTTTCTATCAGTATCAGCAAATCCTCTTATTACTACCGAGAATGTTGCATAATCAGTAGCATTTGATTCACCTGCTGCTTTTACATTAAAGATTGATACTTTGTATTCTTTATTTGTATAGTTACCATCACCTAATGTGTGAAAACGGAATAAATTATGTTTTTCACCAGAAATTTCTTGTGATTGAATCCAAGGAGTTGATGCATAAGTACAATCTTGTCCTACAAAACTTTGTTCTCCTAAGTTTACTAATGAAACCGTTGAGCCAGATGCTTGATTGTAAGTTCCTGCTGCAGAGTTTTCAAAATATTGTGATACATATACACCCTTTGAACCTCTTGGGTTTTCACCAAACACATCTGATAAATCATTACCTGCAGAGTATAAAACTGATGCAGATAAGTTAGTTACATCGTATGCAGTTCCAATACCATTTAAGGAAATTGAAAAAGCAGATGCAGATGGTTGAGCATCAATTGATGCAGTAATAGCACCACCATTTCCTGATGTAGACCAGTTATGAGTTGGTTTTATAACACCAACTAATTTATGACCTGCACCTGAACCTGATACTACTACACCCCATGAACCAGAGTTTGCTACGGTATATCCACCTACATGGCCAACCCTAACAATAGTTACGGTACCAGCCTCTCTTAAATAGTTTTGAACGGTATATCCAGTATAGTATGTTCCATCTGGTGTTCCGAATATAGATTCGAATTCTGATTGTGTATTTACAACGGTTGGTACGAAAGCAGGTCCCTTAGCGAAAGGTCCAATTATTGCTGCTCCGATTTCACCAATTCCTTGTGATAAGAAAGATAGGTCATTTTCTCTTGTAAAAACACCTGGTGATACAATCTTTTCTGCCATTTTATATTACTCCTGTTAAATTTCTAATTATTGTAATGATACGAATATAAATATAAATTACTTTTTGTAAAGAATATTTTTATTCAGTAACTTCGTTATTTGTTGGTGTGAATATTCCAGTGTTTGGGTCATAATTGCCATCACCGTATTTTTCACTTAAAGTTTTGAATATATTTTGTTCTTTTTCTACCAAACTTTGATGTTGTTTGTGTAAATCGGATTCAATAACATCCAATTCTTCTAATTTCTTTTTTCTTTCTAATGATACCTGTCCTAATTGTAGGAAAACTTGTGTAACTTCGTATTTTAGTTGATTGATACTATCAACTTCTTCTTGTGTAAACTTAATTTGTTCAGCCATTATGATATATTTTAGTTAATTATTCTATATATATAAATATATGGGTTTTCTCCAAACGTAAAAATTATCTTGTAAATGTTAGAGTTGATGACCAAGTTCCTTTCAAACCTGCCTCAATTGCTCTTACTCTAAAATAATATGTTCCTGCTGATAAAATAGTATTCACTTCGACTTCGGTTGTACTCCATTCATCTGCAGTATTTACTATATTTGAAAATCCATTATCAGTTGCTATTTGATATTGATATGCAGTAATACCTAACGTTAAAGTTTTTGCTGGTACAACCCATGTTATTAGTGGTGAACTATATGTTACTGATGTTGGTGCACCTGGTCCTGCAAAGTTCGTAAATGTATTTCCTCCTTTATTATGAGTAATGTATCCATTTACCATATATGTATCTTCTTCTTCAACATCTATTGATACAATTTCAGTAGTTTTTTGTACAGTTTCTATTGTAACAACATCAATTTCTGAACCATCTCCTTTAATAAGTTTATCACCTACTTTTATGTTAAACATTTCTTTAAACAAGTATTTTCCAGTTTCAGAATCTTTAACTAATAATGGGTGTTCTGCAGTAGCAGTTACTTCACCCTCGTTAATATCATAGTAACGAGAAGCAAAAGAATAAGTTAAATTTACAATTGTTACATCTTTTGGTGTTTTAGATAATGAATCTGATTGCCAATCTAAAAAGGTTGAATCTGAATCTTGTCCTAAACCATCAATAGAAAATCCTTTTAATACATCTCCTTCGTTTAAATCTCCTGCTTCAACTATTGTTCCATCTGCTAGTGTTACTGGTGAATCAATAGTTAAACAAAGTGCAGCAGAGTTACCATCGTAAGAATCTACTGAATATACTGTCTTGTTAATTGCTGTATTATATCTTGTTGCGTGGTCATTAAATCCATCTGCAAAAACTACTCTAATTGTGTGAGTTTCTACTGCTTGTAAAACGGTTTGAGTAGGTGCGTTTGTAATATTACCTACACTAAATGTAGCATCTTTACCATTATTAGTTGTAAGTGTTATTTTTGTACCAGTAGGTACTGACCAAGTGAAGTTAGCACTTCTATTACCAATCTTAGAATTGAAATAAGTACCGGGATTTTGTCCAGCAACTCCATAGGTTTCTGATGTACCTTCTACTGCATAGGTAAATCCACTTATATCAGATGTTGATGTTCCTATTGCTGTAATATGGAAATCATTTCCCAAAGAAATATTATTACCTGATGTAGGTGAGCCTTTAATTGTACCCAATGAAATGTTAGTTAATCCATTCCCTGTAGCTCCCGCTAAGTTGTAAAGTGATAGTGTATCTCCTGCTGATGCTGCCATAAAAGTTTTTCCCTATGTATTATAAATATATAATAAATCACTTACCCACTTATCTTTGTTGGTAAAATTATCTATCATATACTCTTTTAATTTTAAAAACCACTTATTTTTTTCTTCGTAAGGGGTTTCTATGATTCTATTATAAATATCAACAAATTCCTTTTTAGATGATGCACGATATGGATACTCTAAATCTTTCATATATAGAGTGTTTAATATTGGTAATTTACCTCTATCTACTGCTTCGAATATACCATATCCAAATGGTTCAAATGTAAAACAAGAATGTGATATACCCCAATCCATTTCATAAAATTTATCTTTAAATTCTGATTTATAATGATATATTTTTGATTTTGATGTATCGATTTTTACCCCACCTTTCCAAATTATGTTAAATTCATGTGAATCAGTAAAAATGTACGATTTTAATCCATCCAAATAGTGTGGATTCTTTCTACCTTCGCATCGAGATGCAAATCCTAAATTTATAGAATTTGAAAGTGGTAACTTGTGTTTGAATTCGTAAAAATTTTTAATATTTTTACTTGGAAACAAAATATCAAATAAACCAACCCATATAGTATGTTTAGACCATTCATTTACTTCTTTTTCCCATTCTGAACTTAAATATGGGTGCCAACCTAATGATGCATCGGTAAGAACTTGTGATTTTAAAATGTGATTTACTGAATTATGTAAAATATTTGAATGAATCTTATCTTTATTTTCTACAATACACTTCATAGGAGTGTAATGTCCATGTAATATGTTTATTCTTCGTGCATCGTTACAAAGTTCTTCAAATTTTTGAATATCTTCACCATGCCAATAAGTTTCTATTGGAAATTGGTAATCTTCGTGTCCTTTTGGTTTATTTCTATGAATTAAAAGTATTGGTTTTACCTCTAAATGAGGTGCAACTAATTCCATCCATAAATTTACCCAAGTATCAGAACCGGCATTAACCCACGGTCCTCCACCGGTGGTGTAATAAACATCGTAAACCATTTATTTATTTTTTAACGATTACTAATCCACTAAAAGTTGAACTAAAAGTTATACTTATTGCATTTACTGATAATGATTCTACAATTGATGGAACTTCTTGTCTTTTTGTAGATGTGTTCCATGCTTGTACAATTGGATATTCTTCATTTAAACTATGTGTAATGTTATAAGTTGAATTTCCAGTTATAGATTCTTTATATGTGGTAAGATTTGTAATTTGAGTTGAACCAGAAACTATTCCACTAGGTTTATTTGCAAGACTTGTCCATTCAGTTGAACCACTAACGATATGACCACCTTTTGCAACTACTACATAACCACTATGATTTCCAGATAAAACAATATCTGCTGTATTATTGTTAGTAAGTGTTACTGATTGTGGTATAATTTGAGTATCATTACTTTGATATACCGAAATTATTACATTTTTTGTGTTAAAGTTATGTGATACTGATATTGAAGATTGATTATCAAACGAAGAAGTTACAGTTGCAACTTCTGCGATTTCAGTAACTACATTTGTTAGTTGAGAACCATCTCCTTTAAAAAAAGATGCTGTTATTGCACCACTTGCCAAATTTATTGATTGGCTTACCAATAAATTTACTATTTGTCCTGAACCTGATACTATTCCACTTCCTTTTGTTTCGTATGATGAAGTTGCTGAAATAAGTGATGATGTTATATTTTGTATAGTATCCCACTTAGTATCGTTTGAACTCGTATAAGTTCCGATTGTATTCCATTTATTATCAATAGAACCAGTATAAGTTCCAAGTGTTAAATTTTTTGTATCTTGGGAATTAGTATAATCGTTTAAAGATTCAATTCTACTATTTAGTGAAGAACTAAACGTAGTATATCCAGTTGTAGAAGAGATAGTAATTTGAGATGAACCCGAAACTACTGAATCTCCATTTTCTCTTAGTATTTTTGATTCACTTCCAGAAATACCTGCAACCCAATAATCATTCGTACTATTCCATAATAATGAACCACTTGTAGTGTTTGGTGATGTAGTGTCTCTTACAATTATACCGGCATTAGAAACACCACTACCATTTAATTCGATTATATTATCACCCAGCTGAATTGTAGTTGAATCAATAGTTGTAGTTGTACCTTTTACATCTAAGTTTCCAATAACAACAACGTTTGAACCAGTAAATTCTAATGCAGTTTTAATTGATGATGAATAACTATTTAGAGAATCAAGTATTCCAATAATTTGACTAGAACCCGATACTATACCGCTTCCCTTTACCTCATACGATGATGTTGCATTTATTAAAGATGCGGTTACATTTTGTAATGTATCCCATTTTGTATCAATTGATGCAGTATATGTTCCTAATGTTGTAAATTTAGAATCAATAGAAGACGTATATGTTCCTAATGTTGTAAATTTAGATGAAATGGTTGATAATGTTGTATCAACTGAACCAGTATAAGTTGCTAAAGATGAATTTTTACTATCTTGTGAAGATGTGTATGAATTTAATGGTAATAATGAACTACTAACTATTCCTGCTGGAATATTTGTAAAATTGTTGTAATTTAAATAATAAGAGCCAGCCTGACCATTAAGTAAATTGGAATCCGAAGCAGAACCACTTACAATGTGTCCACCTTTTGCAACTACCACATATCCACTTTGAGCAGAAGATAATGTTATAGTTGCACTATTATCATTTGTTAAGGTAATTGATGTTGGTATTATCTGTGCATAATTTGCATCATAAACAGAAATAATAACATTTCGTGTATTAAAATTATGTGCTACTGAAAAATTTGAGGAATTAGAAAAGGATTGATTTACCGTAGCAACTTGTGCAATATCAGATGCAGGTAAATTTGTTAGTTGAGAACCATCTCCTTTAAAATATGAAGCGGTAACGGCACCTATAATGTTAAGAGAACCAGTTGTTGTTGAATTTGTTGTTACTATTTGTTCTACCGAAGATGCACCGTTGTTATCTTTTTCAAAAAATATTCGACCATCATGGGTATTTATGGCTAGTTCACCCAACTCCAAATTAGAAGTTGATGGAACTTTACCTTCAACAGCTGTTCTTTTTAACTTTACTACTTGTGCCATATTTATGCGTTACCGATTTCATTATATAATTACTTCGGTTTAAAATATCCTTATATAAGGATTTTTTACCTTAATTTATTAAACTAACTTTGATTTTAACTCGTCAATTTGTTTTTGTTGTTCTTTGATTGCTTCGATTAAAAGACCAGTAAGTTTGGCATAATCCACAGCTTTAAATCCATTTTCTCTATTATGAACTAATTGTGGAAGAACTTTTTCTACATCTTGAGCAATAACACCAACATTTGGAGTAGATTTTTGTAATTCATCAGCATTTTCATTCCAAGTCCAAGTTACACCTTTTAGAGATTGAACTTTTTCAAGTGGGTTAGCGATAATTTCAATGTTATCTTTTAATCTTTCATCAGAAGAAGCATATGCAACAACGTCAGCAGTTGCGGTTATACCACCTGTTACTGCCCATGTTCCTGTATATCCTCCACTCAATTCAATATTATCTGCGTTTACAGTTATACCATTACCACCAACTACGTTAATTGTTCTTGTAGCACTGATATCTCCACCACCTGTCAAACCATTTCCTGCGGTAATGCTTACTGCTGTATGGTCAATGTGTCTATTTGCAGAATACCCAGTTGTGGAATCATGTGATATTTGTGAAGAACCGGAAACTAATGCTGTACCAGTTGCATAGAATGTACCACTTACTACCGAGTTAGAACCTAATGTAATTAAAGTTCCGGTATCAGTAATGTTTGAATCATTTAGATGTTCTTTACCAGTTCCTTTTGGAACTCTATTATTTGTAAGATACGTTTCAGTACCTAAATTATCGTAAGTTTCTGGTCCTAATACAAAGTGAGATGATGTTACATTTAAACCATTACCTTTGTGTACAAAAATGAATTCATCATGTAATGAATCATATAAGAATGAACCGGAACTTCCAGCCGAACCTGAATCATATATAGCAAGTCCACCAAATCTTAGTGATGGACTATTTACGTTTAATTGAACAATATTATCACCAATATCTAAACGAGATGAACTAATGTTTTGAATCGATGATGAACCCGCAACAACCAAATCTTGTGATATGTATAATGAACCAGTAATAGTTTGGTCACCAGTAAATATATTTGCAGAATTAGTTCTTGCAAATGAACCACTCAATGAACCTAATGTAGACCATTTTGAATCATTTGAACCAGTATAAGTTGCTAAACTAGAATTTTTACTTTCTTGTGATGCAGTAAATGATTCTAAATTTGTTGTTTCAATTATTAAACTAGCAGATGTAAGTTCTATGTTGTTTAATCTACTAATAGCAGAACCTGATGCAGTTGATAATTGGTCTAATCTACTATTTTGAGTTGTATTAGTTGTATCATTTGAACCAGTGTATGTTGATAATTGGTCTAATCTACTATTTTGAGTTGTATTAGTTGTATCATTTGAACCAGTGTATGTATTAAGAGATGATAGAATATCTACAACTTGTGATGAACCAGATACAACCCCTCCAATTAAATTTGCAGTAATTGTACCATTTGAAATTGTAAAATCAACAGTAGTTGAATCTGTGGATGCAGAAATTATGTTTACTGGAATTGATGAAATATCTCCATAGGTTATTTGTGTTGAACCAGAAACTACACCACTTGGAAGTAATGAAATTACTTGTGTTGAACCAGAAACAATACCACCGATTGCATCGGCATAAAGAATACTCATAGTTGGTTCTAAAACCAAGTTTATAGTAGCAGTACCATTCGTTTGTAAATTTGTTCTTGTTGCTATATCAAGAACTCCTGTTGTAAACGTTATATCTACTTGTGATGAGCCCGATATTGTTTCAGTAGGTAATAGATTTTTTACTTGTGCAGATGATGAAACAACGGTTTCTATATTCAACTTGTTTTTAATAGTAGTATCAATAGAAGATGTAAACCCTTCAACACTATCTAATCTACCATCTTGTGATGCAGATTCAACTGAAAGTTGGTCTAATCTTGAATCTACTGAAGCAGAAAAAGTTGTAGGGTCACCTATACCATTGATTGAACCACTAAATGAACCACTATATACACCACCACTTGGTAATGTAAATGTTGCTCCGTCTGCAAAAGTTAATGAACCTGAAATTATGGGACTATGTATTATCATCTCTTTTTATCCTTTATTTATATTATATAAATATATCTTTTTTTAAATTGAACCTCCATCGATTTGTGAAATTACAGTTGCATTAGCAGTTCCGGTTACATCTCCACTTAAAGTTATTTGTGCAGAACCACTAAATACTCCTAATGTATTTACCTGATTTGTTATTGCAGTTGATAGTCCACTAATGTTATTTACATCAACTGAACCGCTTACTATATGTCCACCCTTTGCAACTACTACATATCCACTTCTTTGTGCTTCAAATGTTATTGTAATTGTATTATTATTTGTAATTCTTAAAGTTTGTGGAATTATTTGGTAGTTATCATTATCATAAACTTGTGCTATAGGATTTGGAGTGTTTAAATTGTGATTTACAACCCAAGTTGATTGATTAGTAAATGTTCGTTGTATTGTTGCTGATTGGTCAACCGTAATATTTGTCAATTGTGAACCATCACCTACAAAATACGATGCTGTAATTGAACCTGAAATATTTACATTGCCTACAATAGCAGTGTGGGTATTAGTAGTTACAAATTCATTAACTTCATCGATACTACCACTTTTTCTAATAAACGCCTTACCATCATATACGTTTAGTGCAATTTCACCTGTTTCTAATGAGCTAGTGGTTGGTTTTGAACCACTCGTTGTTGAACGCTTTAATCGTATGATTTGAGCCATGATGTTTACCCTTTATTTATTTTTTCCTTCAATTGTTCTACTTGTTTAGATAAATCTTTTATACCCTCGATTAAAAGTGATACTAATTTATCGTATTTAACTGCCTTGTAACCATTATCTCTATTTTCGACAAGTTCTGGTAATATTGATTCGATTTCTTGGGCAATTACACCATAATCCTTACCTTTATAAATATTTTGTTTCTCTTCATTCCATACAAAAGAATAACCACCAATTTGATTTATTTTTTCTAATGGGTTAGAAATTGGAGTAATTTCATCTTTTAATCTTCTATCTGATGATGCATAAGCAACAACATCACCACCTGCAAATATATCACCACTTGTTCCTATACCACCAGTTACAACTAATGCTCCAGTTGTTTTAGAAGTTGATGCAGTTGAATTCGTAATTGAAATAGAAGTTGAAGTAGTATTTCCTGCGGTTGTTACTTCTTGTAAAGTTTTTGTAATTTGTCCCGAACCTGATACCAAATTATTAGCAGATACGTTACCAACAACAACTAAATTACCATTTACTTGTGAATTAGAATTAAGAGTTATAAGAGTACCCGAATCACTTATATTTGAATCATTTAAGTGATGGTTATCAACTGCTTTTGGTATTCTATTAGTTGTTAGATAAGTTGGAGAACCTTTTGTTGTATATTCTGGTCCAAATATTGTTACTGCGTAATCAACACCAGCGGATGAAGAGTATTCATATCCCCAATCATTGGTTTGTCCATCAAAATAGAATGATGCGGTTGATAAGGATGAACCCGAATCATAAACTGATAATCCAGCATATCTTGAAGTTGGTGTATCAGTATTTACAACAATAAATGAATCACCAATAATTTTAGCAGTACCATTTACTGATGTAATATATGCAAACGAACCCGTTCCATTTACAACAATATCATTAAATGTTTTTGTTCCACTTATAGTTTGTGAACCACTTAATGTTACATAAATTGAATCTAATGATTGTGTTAATTGGGAAGAACCTGATATTACACCACCTTTTAAATTAGCAGTAATGTTACCATTTGTAATAGTAAAATCAATGTTGTTTGAATCAGTTGATGCTGAAACAATATCTGTTGGTATTGATGTAATACCACCATAAGTTATTTGTGAAGAACCCGATACTAATGTATGTGTTCCACTTGCCTTTTGTTCAAATACTCCTGCTAATGAAGATGAATTATTTTCTAATAAATCTAATCTTGAATCTACTGATTGAGAATAATTAGTAAAGTTTTCATTTGATGATGATAATATACCACCAATTACATTTGCAGTAATCGTATCAGTCGTTCTAATAAAATCAATTGTAGATGTATCACTAAACGTCAAAGGATTTTCATGTACATCTCCTTCAAGTGAATCGATACGAGAGTCAAATGATGCAGAATCGGTTAAGTACGAACCAGTATCTAATTTTGTAGCAATTGAGTTTATTAAAGAACCAGTTGCATTAGCCAATTCTTGTTGTGTTACAAAACCTGCTTCTAATGAAGATGAAAATGCTTCTAAATTATCTAAACGATTATCAACTGATGAACTAAATGAAGAGATAGTTGTTAAAATTCCATTTGTAAAATGTTGTGACGAAGTATCAAGTGATACTGTAACTGAACCACTTTCACCCCCGCCACTTAAACCATTTCCTGCATAAACTGCTTGAATATCAGCAAGTCCTAATGCGGTAACTCTTGCATCAATATATGATTTTACTGCTCCAGCATTACCTAATACTGCAGGGTTTCCATCATCGATTGAAGATGATACATTATACCATGCTGCAGAACCTAATGAACCAGAAATTTGGTGAACACCTACTAATTGTGCAACTGAACCTGATACTTCATATCTTAAATCTAATGATTGTGTTACTTGTGAAGAACCAGATACAACACCACCTATTACATCTCCACTAATTACACCATTTGTAATTGTAAAATCAATTGTAGATGAATCAGATGAAGACGATACCACACCTTCTACATTTAATTTATTTTTAATTGTGGCATCAATAGAAGAAGTAAATGATTGTAAATTATTTAATCTATTATCTGCAGATGCAGTAAATGAATTATAAAAACCATTTAAAGTTTCTTGCGATGCAGTAAATGATGATAATTGATTTAATCTTGTATTTTGTGAACCACTATCTGATTCTAATGCATCTAATCTTGAATCTTGTGATGCTGAATCAATTTCTAAACTTGTAATTCTATCTGCAAGTGAACTTGAAAATGTTGTATATCCATTAGTTTGTGTGATATTGATTTGAGATGAACCAGAAACAACATCATCACCATTGGTATTCAAATATCTCCAATCGTATGAACTTGTAAACTGGTCTGAACTTGAAATTATACCATCTCCACCAGCCAATAAAAGTGGTGATTCACTTCCACTTGGTCCTGCTATCCATCTATCTTGGGTAGAATCCCATAAGAATGAACCGGATGTTAAAGTTCCAGTTGCATCTTTTACATAGATACCACCTTTTGTTAAAGCACCACCATAATTTAATTCTAAAATATTTTCACCAATATTAACTTGGGTTGAATCAATTTGTGTTGTAGTTCCTTGAACAACTAAATCACCAATAACTGTTAGGTTTGAACCATTTACACTTATTGCGTTCTTTAATGAAGAAGTATATGAATTAAGTTGTGAAACTGATATATCAACTGATGCAGATTTTAATTCTAAGTTGTTTAATCTACTATCTTGTGATGGTAAAGTACCAATAAACGAACCACTAAATACTGATGCGGTTACACTTCCTGAAATATTCACATTACCACTAAAATATGTGTAACTTGAACTTACTAATAATTTTTCAGTATCAGCGGTTACTATATATTCTTTTGTAGTTGTTACCGTACCCAGTCCACTTAATTTAAGACTTGCCAATCCTTCTCTTGCAGTAGAAGGGAAACTAGCACTAGTAAATGTACCACCTACTAACACATTATCACTTGGTAGAAGTGTTACCGAGTTTACACTACCAGTATTTAAATTATATTTAGAAGCAAGACCATCACTACTCCAATTAGTTACAAGACCACCGGTGCTTTGACGTACTATTGCAAATCTATTCGCAGATTGTACCGAATATGCAGGATTTCCAAAAAGAGTAAAACTACCACCTAATAAGATTTTATCACCAGCGTAGAAATCAAAATCATTTACAAATGAACCAGATATATAAGTTCTAAATCCATTATCAAAGGCACCAATACCATTTCCTTCATCTATCGTCGTTACTCTTCCAAATCCAGCATAATTACCTATTCCAGTATCTTTAAATCTACCAGCAATGTAGATATATCCATCATCACCTATTTTAATTTTTTGAATTCTATCTGAACTATTACCTGTAATTATATCTAAATTACTTCCAGCGAATTCAAAATCTAAAGCACCACTTTGGTTAAGTTTTACAAGGAATGGATAACTATACGAACCCCATTGTTGGAAATTACCACCAATTAAAATTGCTTGTTCCGAACCACTATCTAATACTGCAACGGAATAAAAATTTCCATTGTTGAATGATAATGCCTGATTATTTCCTCGACTTATATCAAAAGTAGTATCAAGCGTACCATCTGAATTTACTCTCCTACTTCCCGATGTGAAACTACCTACACAAACTATTTTATTATCACTTTGAATTGCAATATCTCTTACTTCACCAAATGAACCCCAAGATTGAACTGCAAACGATGTATCTAATGTACCATCGGCATCTAATCTTGCAAGTCCTCGTCTATTGCTACCACTAACTTGGCTAAAATTACCACCTACTATAATTTTTCCATCGGATTGTGTAACAAATGAGTTTATATATCCAGATGAATCACCACCAAATGTTGCACTAAATATAGGAGCAGTAAAAGAAGTATCTATTGTACCATTTGAATTTAATCTTGCTATATCATTTGTGGTATGTCCATCAATACTTTCGAATCTACCTGCAACTAATACTTTACCATCACCTAACAGTAATGATTTATTGATAATTACCGACTCAGAACTTGATAAGTCGGAATTAAATGTAGAGTTTAACGCAGGTATATTTGTTGTTAAACTTGCACCTAATTCAAAACTATCTGCAGTTACACTACCGCTTACATCTACACTTCCAGTGTGTTTTGTTTCACCTGTTATTGTTATTGCAGAACCAGTATTACCTATAAGGATAGTTTCACCTCTAAAAGCACCAATATGAATTTCGTTAGCGTATGTATTTGCACGAGTTTTACCATTTTGCAAATCAAATAATGAAATATTACCAAGATTTTGGTCTATTGCACTATTTGAACCTGATGGCCATATTCTAAAAAATTGGTTTAGTGGTCCTACCGTAAATTCTGAACCAAAGTTTGTACTATCTGAATAATTTGAACTACTCCAAAAATGGAAAGTGAATGAATTATGATATTGTGAACCAGTTTCGTAATGTTCTATGGAAAGAGCGGTATTACCATACGGTCTGTTACCTGAATTTACGTTGAGTATAAATGGTTCTAATTCAAATAAATGATATTCAGAACCTGTACTTGGCCATGTTAGTTTTGATTCAAAACGAGAGCCTGATAAAAATACTGAACCAGTTACCTCTTGATTTCCTCTAAATATATTTGAACCAGTAGTTGCAAAAGAACCAGTTAAATTTTCAATTCCATCTAAACGTGTTTCATGTGATGCAGATGCTAATTCTAAATAATCTAATCTACTATCTTGTGAACCAGTATCAGCTTCTAATTGAGAAATTCGAGCATCAGTTGATTGAGTGAATGAATTGTAAAATCCATTTAAAATTTCTTGTGAAGATGTAAAAGATTGTACTGAATCTAAACGTGAATCTACTGATTGTGAAAAAGTTGTAAAATTTTCATTCGAAGAAGATAAAATTCCACTACCAGGTAATGAAACATTATCAATTGATGCAGAAACTACATGAAGTTCTCTAAATCTTTTGATTGATGAACCCAAATCATCTTGTGCATCTTCTTGTGGTATTAGTGAACCAGTAAATGGAGCATTTACCGTAATAATATCATTTGAACCAGTACCTAAAATAATATTTCCACCTATTTGAAGGTTTCCATCTATCTTAGAATTACCGGTAATATTAAGAGTAGAACCTGATATATTACCTATGATAGATAAGTCTCCACTTAATGATACGTTACCACTATTTGAACCACTTTTTATAAGGGTTATTGTGTTACCACCAGTACCAACTTGTAATGTACCTAAACTCGTATTAAAATATGGTTCAGCTATGGTTGTACTTGGAGTAGTTCCTCTTCTTAATTGTAATATTGCAGCCATCTACTTAGATTTCCATTTATTTTTATGTATAAATATATCTTAATTCAATAATTTCTTGGGAATTGAATATAACTTCACTTATATAAGTATAAGAAAACAAAAAGCATAAAAAAAATCCCCAACCTTTTGGTTAGGGATTTTAATTTTAATTTAAGTTTTATTTAGAAAGTACCACCATCGATAGTGTTTGAAGCCACAAATGATGAACCATTCCATTGAATCATATCACCTGCGTTTACCGCTGCAACTGATGTAAGTGTTTTTGAACCATCTGCAACAACGAAAGAACTAGCAGTCAAACCACTAATTGTCAAATCATTAGTGATTGTTACATCTACACCATTATCAGTAATTGTAGAGTTTACTAATAATCCATTTGCTCCGATTACCTGAACTGAACCAGATGTTGGAGTTGAATTAAATCTTGCAAATTCTTTTCAGAATTTAAAGCTCCACCTTTCCAATAATCATTAGTAGAATCCCAAAGTAATGAACCTGATGCCGTGTTTGGAGCAGTTGGGTCTTTAACTAATAAACCACCATTTGCTGCACCGCTACCATTTAGTTCAATAACGTTGTCACCTAACTGAATTGTTGTAGAATCAACAGTTGTAGTTGAACCCTGAACATATAAGTTACCAGTTATACTTACGTTTCCACCAACTGATAAGTTATTTTGAATAGATGCAGTTGCAATAGTTACTTCATCAGGTAATCCGATTGTTACGGTACCACCTGCACCTAATGTTATTGAACCACCACTTACTGAAATTTCATTTGTAGTTCCTTGAACAGTTAATGATGTATTACCTTCAACTGCAGTTCCCGAAGTTGAACCATAATCAACTTCAATTGAGTTATCAACACCATTTAATGATATACCAGTACCTGCAACATTTGAATTTAAATTGATTGCTTTAACTCCACCATCTTTTATTGATACGTTACCTGATGCTACTGAAAAATCATCAGCATCAAATGATGCAACACCTTTTTGAGATGTTGATGCATCAACTGCAGATAAAGTTACCTTGTTATCAGATACAATTGCAGTTACAATACCACTACCAGTAATTGTTAATACATCAGTTAATAAATCTACCGAATCATTAGAACCATTAGAACCACTTATTTTAAGTGCAGTTACTAAACCTGTCAATTGTGAACCATCACCTTTGAATGAACCACTAAATGAACCACTCAATTCACCAGATGTTACTCTTAAACCATTTATCGTAGTGTTATCTAATTGTGATGAACCTGATACGATTCCTGCTGGTATATTTGATAATCCAGTATAAGATACTTGTGAAGAACCACTAATTACACCTTCTACATTAAGTTTAGTTTTAATTGTTGTATCAATTGAACCACTAAATGATTCCAATACATCAATACGTCCATCTAATGAACTAGAAAGGTTTGATAATTCAGTTTCAGTTACATAATTAGTATCTAATGATGAACTCCATGATTCTAATAAATCAATTCTACCTTCATGATTTGAAGATGTAGCAAATAATTCTGTCAAATCACCATCAACTGATGAAGTGTATGATGCCAATGTAGAGTTTTTAGTTTCTTGTGAACCAGTAAATGATTCCAATGAAGAAACTCTTAATCCAATACCTGATGCACCACCAATAGATGATTCAATTGAATCCAATCTACTATCTACTGATGCAGAATATGTTGCAACATTACCTATACCATTAAGTGAAGAAGCACTTATTTCACCATTTACATCTAATAAACCACCAATAGTGATTTTTGTAGCACCTGCGTTTTGAGTAATAATTGAGTTATCAATGTGGTCTTCACCAACTGCAACAGGGATAGAACCCGAAGTTAAAGTTGCCTCATTACCAATTGCACCAGTGTTTTTAGGTCCTGCAATTAAAATTGCTGAGTTATATCCTTCATTACTTCCCGATGGGTGTACATATAACCAATGATTATTTAATGAATCCCATAGTAGTGAACCACTTGCACCTTGTCCTGAACCAGAATCCTGAACACTTACACCACCAAATCTAACTGCTGGAGTTGCTGTATTAAGAATAACCGTATTTGTTCCGATTTCGACTGCAGATGCAGTAATGTTTTGTAATGAAGATGAACCTTGAACGACTAAATTAGCAGTTACAAATAAAGAACCGGTAATAGTTTGAGTTCCATAGAATATATT
>JACCEB010443372.1_pt1 | contig 18024 bp, 16 predicted proteins | sample 7454761 | NCBI WGS metagenome assembly JACCEB01 (sample SAMN15323454, study PRJNA562643) | freshwater metagenome | isolation source: river surface water | place: USA:Blue River Watershed | collected 2017-08-18 | reverse complement strand
TTATACAAGTTGGTAACAGAGTACGTTTGCAAATAACAACTGCATCAAGTGGATCACCATCGCCACCCAATGTATGAAAAATATATCCATAATTAAATGGATAAGCAAATGGACCATGTAAAAACCTGTCGCAAAATAATAGTCCGGTTTTATGGTCAATTTCGTATTTGACATTGTTTCCATATGGAATTTCTATTTGAACTGAAACTATTTGAGTTTCTTGATACATTTTTAGTTAATAGAATAATTAAACGAAACCCATCTAACCAAATAAAACTACAATTTTTTCCAGATCGGTAAAAAAAATATTAGGTAGTTAACATTAGTTGAACAAATTCTGCTAAACTAGCTGATTCTTTAGGTCCATCATAATCCACAATACACGGTTTAAATATTGGGTAAATATCAATCCATGTGTTGTAATCATCAATAGATATTAAGCTTTTTTTTAAAAGCCCATTTAAATATTCACCATATAAGTTTCTTGTATTGGCAATAATCTCATCTGATATTTCATTAGTAACCAGATAATTTAATGTATTGGATATACTTGTCCAGTATCCAAGGGATTCTGGTTCTATCGGATTAAACCGAAAAAATATTTCCGATTGACCACACATGTAACGAACAAACATACTTGTTAATCGGTGATTTCTGTCAACAAGTTCAATCGGTTTGTCTAACAGAGGTTGAATCCAAGTGCCGTATACTGAGTCAAAAATCATTTGATTTAATTGGGTTGAGTCAGCTGCTTGTGCCAACTGAAACCGTTCAGTCCATTCAGTAACAGTGTACAAACCAAGATTGTGAGCAGAGCAAATTGGTTTTATTTGTTTTGCCCATTCAATGTAATCTCCAGCATGTGATTTCATGTAGTTATAATTCATATTGGTCCAACGAAAATCTTCCAAGAAATAATTATCATATTTTCCTGTAAACTCTCCAATAACTCGATCAGTTTCTTCACCCGGTTCCATAAAACTAGCCCATAAGCTTAAATCTCCATAAAAACAATATTGGAAAGACCCTTGTAATAATATTCGAATAGCTTCTTCGTCAGTTCTTGAACCATCAAATAATTTTCCATATAAACGAGCAAACACGGGATAAATTTTTCTAGCTTGAACTGTTTGGTACTCATATGTGGTATTTAACATTGAATATACAAATAACATATCACCTAAAACCAAAGTTATTGCCTCACTCATTAATCTATACCCAATATAAACTTTTTGAGCTAGAGAGTTATGAACCCCATCAAAAATTAAATCCGGAATAGCCCAGTGAGAAAAATCATGAAACATAAAAGTCAGTTCATGAGCTCTATCCTTGGGTTTAGGTACAAATGGAATTCCTGCATTAAGACCAGGACACCAATATAATTTTTGGCGTCGATTAATTGCACTACGAAAAAACATCCCTTTATTCAACGCATTAATTGGAATGTTTGACAAGTTTAATTTTTTTGATATAGGATTAAAAAATTCACCAACTGACAAAATAAATTTACTGGGGTCTCGGGAAAAATCAACGCATTGGGTATATTTTTGTGGAAAATGTTTTAAATCAGTATTTGTCTTGTAATAAATTCGTTCTGCAATAAATTGACTGATACATTTATCTCGGGCACTGTACTTGTGATTTAATCCAGATAACTCCCAATATGTTTTATTTACACCAGAAACAACAAACACATCATCCCAATCAAAAACTTCTGGGTTGGAAGTTTTTTTGGTCAAGTCAATGTACCCCGATACATGATTTGTCCAAGTGCATTGTTGGTTATCGGGTCCGTATGCAATTAATTTTGATATATGGGTAACTGGTTCTAATTGCACAAATTGACCTTGGGAAAAGTTTGTTCTATATAATTCTGATTGTTCTTCCAAAATATATATTGGTTTGTATTGGATTCCATTAATAATCCCATTTGAAAAAAACTTTTCTTTGTCTGCTTGTCCTAGCGGTTTTTCAATTTGAATAACTTGAATTCCATATGGTGCAAAATCCCAAGCAATTTCTTTAACTTTGATTGGGTTGGTAGTACTTATACCAATTAATCTAGTTTGACTCATTAAAAGGAATAATTTAATGGATTTTTATTTATTTTATTTCAATTTTTTGAAAAATTGAATTTCAAATTTAATAAAGCTATTAAAATCAACTCTAATGGAATCAACCACAAACACACCATCTAACTATACCCCACACCAAGCCCGACTAAAGCGAATTCTTGACTGGGGCGGGGCGGAAATTCAAGATGAGATATTTGTTACAAAACCCGTAGTTAAAATTATCAAGTCAACTCAATTAGATAGAAATTTTGCTGAACTGTGTGCGGAACTAAATATTAATCCTAGCATACCGGATTATTTAAAATCTGGAGAATTTAATGCTCGGTTAACTTATTTGGCGTTTCCTGCTAAGCCCGAGTCAGTATCTGATTCTTTTGACTATGCAAGTAAAATGATTCATGAACATCAACATCTTAGTGTGTATAATGATTTTTATGTGAGTTTTTTAATAGCTGGGATATCCGATGAAACCATGAAAGAATTATTAGCTCACGTGGAACATCGGGCTAGCCGGTTGACCTCGAGTAAAACAAAAGCCCAGTCAAGTACCTTTTACCGGATCCAAGGAACCCCAGCCCAACAATCAATGCAAAAAAAATTTATCAAAGAGTTTTTACAATTAAGAGCTGTCCATGCGAATTCTACAGAACCAAATACTATGGAATTTGCCAACATGATGAATCTGCCTACTAAAGTATGTGCGCTGGTTTATTCAATGAGTTTGAAAGACTTGAGAAAAATGATTTCAGGGAGATTACCGGAATTCGGTAACGAAACGGAAATCCGAGAAGTAGCTCAGCTAATGCAATTGCAATTACTTCAAAATTACCCGGTTGTTTTTTCATCCAATCCATCAGTCCAACCCAAACCAGAAACCCATTGGATTGATGTGCATAAGTATTGTACAATAATTGGTACGGTTTTGGCAAGCACCAATGTATCCAATAAAACATTTTTAGATATCGGGTGTGCACATGGGGAAATTGCTTGTGCGCTTGATAATTTAGGATTGTTAGGGCTAAATAAAAACCAATACATTGGATGGGAAATTCTACCTGTTCGAATAGCAGACCAAGTTGTATTTAATGAATACTGTACATTTAATTTTTCCGATTATGCACAAGATTTATCAAACTATACAGACCCGGATACCATCATTGTATCCAACCCCCCATATTCTGAATTGGATAAGATAATGACCCATATAACCAAACACAAGCTCAAATATATCCTGATGACTAATGTGAAATATGCGGGTTTATTTGTTGGGGCTAAATTAATTGGGTTGATGGGTCCGGATGATTTTACTCCGCCAACCAGCTCTACTAGTTTTCATATGATTTTTACAAATATTTAATTGTAAAAAAATTGAAGTTGCATTTTTATATTAATAATATACAATATCCTAATGAGAAAGTTTGTATATAGGTTTGGGATGTTTTCTTTCACATATGGTTTGTATCGGGGGTGGACTTTACCAATTTGGCAACCCGGGGTGGATGATTTACCTTCACGATTAGCTGGAACCACATTTGTCGGTTTTATGTATGTGGTTCCACCATTTTCAATATATTCATACATGAAATTAACTATGAGACTACATGACCGGTTAGTCCAGGGAGTAGGTGAAGGTTTTGATGATGGTTGGAGTGAATTGGGTTTTCATCATCCAAATTTAATTTAAAAAAAATTTGATTAATTATTTTATTTGGTTTTATATAATAGAATATCAATGACAATAATAACTGATATGTACAGCTGCATCAATTCACATAACGCCCAAGCGCTAGAAAATATTTTTGCAGATGGTTCAACTCTAAAATCCAAATGTAAATGGCAAGAAAATCAATATATTAAAGTTTTAAGTAATATTTTATCAAGATGTGTTGAAGTTCATACATCCGAGTGTCTTGATATAATATTAGGATTAAAAGATTTTGATAGCATTGATGCAAAGGATAATATTTTTGGTTCAGCTTTTGATATTGCAGTTAAAAATTATTTAGCAAATCCAGTCGATAATAATTATTATTTTGTAAATCAAATTATCAAAAAAAAGCCTAGTAAAGTTCATAGTTTTATTAATCTGATAATTAACCAAGATAATTTTGATATTTTCATTAAAAATTTGCATTTAATAAATACATCTAATCGCCGTTTTATTGAAAATCTAACCAAGTACACCACATCAGCAATAGCCAATTCGTCTTATAAAATATTCGAGTTTTTGTATGGGGAACTTATCCAAAAATTAAATGCAAACCCAAATAAAGATGAATTGGTAAAACAGATTTCAAAAGAAATTGCCAGTTGTACCGATGCAATTTTTTTTTTGAATCAAATAGAAAAATATGGATTTAAATGGGATGAATTATTATGCTGGAATGTTTATTGGATGAGCGATAGTTGTTTTGACTATTTGTACGGGCACTTAAAACAATTGGACCCTGCTGATTTTTCCCATGAAAAATTTAAATTTATAGTTAATTTGGATTTTTCTCAAAGAACAAAAGACCAGCATTATAAAAGAACTTATTTGCTTTTACAATTACCAATTGAATTTACTAACTTAAATAAAATATGGGATGGAATATTTAAAATAATAGAAGATAATATAGATTACAGTTATTTTTGCGGTAATATTTTTCTCTACTTGCACATGTGCTGGGAACTTAAACCCGAAGCTATGGATAAATTAGATTTTTTACCAGCTGACTTTGACACCATATTAACCCAATCAAAAAATATAGTAAAACCTTTTAATTCCTATGATTACACTGGAAAACCCAACTGGTGTTGTACTTATTGTATGGTTTACAAGTATTTTCAAGAATTGTTATGTGTGCTTAAGGCCCATGGGGTCCAATTAAAACCAGAATATGAACAGGTTATTCAGGACCATAAACCCGAAGAATATAAAAATTATATCAAATGGAAAAAAGCTAATGGGTTCATTAATAAAATTAAAAAAACAAAATCCAATGAATCCAACAGCAAAAAACAAAAGAAGGATATTGAGGTTTAAGATTGGTTTTTTCTACAGACCAATTAGAATTTGAAGCAAATTCTCTAAACTTTTACACCTTTGCACATTTAAAACGCCGAATTAACAACGTAAAAAAAATAATACAAAAATGCAAAAATTTGGTTATAATCCGTCTTGAAACGGATATGAATTTTAAGAATTTACTTCTCTACAAAATATCTCTGGTCTTTTTCCTGTATTTAATACGGATTTGACTATATTTAACATATTTTGCACAGCATTCTTATCTCTGTTATGGAATATTTCGCTTTTATGCTTAACCGATTGACATCGTAATAATCCATGACAGATTTCTGTTTTTCCTTCTTTCTTTAATTTTGGTTTTTTACTTGGTCTTTCTAAAAAATTCTCTAATTCCTCATTACAACAATTACATAATTTTGATGTTCTAAATTCATTTACCAAAAATGTTTTATAACCAGTATTTCTAAATATTCTTCTAAATTTTTTACAAATTACTGGTTCTTTTCCTTTCATATGGTAATCTCCTTTATCATAATCACCCATAACAAATATGGCTTCTTCTGGTTTTCCATATTTGTTTTGAAAGTTTTGTATCATCTTATTTTCACTTTTTTGAGTATTTGTAAATGCATTTAATTTAAATTTTCTAAAACATCTTTGTTCGTAATGTGAATATAATTTATAATTTACTTTATTTTTTTCAATACAATAAATTTTAAATTTATCATAATTACATGTTTTTGAATTTAAAGTTGATAATGTTGTCTCTAATTCTTTTACTGATTTTTCATTAATGATTGTTTCTTTATTCAATTTATCTTTAATTTTACTATATTTTTTCATTCTTGTTTCTAATCTTCTTTGATTCTGTGTATAACGAAATGTAATTAATTTATCATTTTCATCTTTATAACCACAATATATTAAATCACTCATATTCGGATCGGTACAAACAAACTTTTTATTTTTAATTTCATCTAAATTTGCTTTTTCAATATAATCAATATTTTCTTCTTGACAACATTGTTTATTCTGCCATGTTTTAGATAATGGTTTTCCATTAACATCTACTTTTACAAATAGAATACAACAAGAAATACCATCTGTTCTAATCATATATGAAAATGTATATTTTTTACCCTTTTTGAATACTCTTTTATTTAACTTAAAATATGCATTCCATAATTCAAAATATTTATTTTGTTTCTTATATGTTGTTAATAACTTACTATCATAATTTTTACCCATAAAATTTTGAATAATTCCACACGTATCAATGCATATATTTTTTGGTATAATATTGGTTCTTAATGGCAATATATTAAATAATCTAATTTGTTTTTCATCATTTTTAATTTTATCAAGATTAATTTTTTCTAATTCATTACAAATATGAAACATACCATAAATAAAATATTGTGTATTTGATTTCAATTCATAATAAATATTATTTTCTTGAAATCTTTGTTGAAGTTTTATTAGGAAAAGATGAGAGAAGAATAAATATGACATCAAACGAAATGGATTTATTAGATGAAAGTAATACAACCGAATTTAAACAGAGAATATATGAATATCGTAATTTCTTAATAGAAATGGATAGATATTTTGATTCAACTAGAGATACAGATTTATTAAATATTCGTGATGAATTATTAGCTGATGTAAATCAATTCTTATATTTGATGACATTTGATAAATAATAAATATAATAAATATAATAAATATAAATATAATATTATGTATTACAATATTATATTTATATTTCGTCAAATACAATAAAATGGATCAACCTATGGATAAATATCTACAAGAATTGGTAAAAAAAAGTTTAGAAACTCATTTAAAAAAATTAAATGAAAATAAAAAAAAATATAATTGTATTGAATTACAAAAAATTATAAAAAATATAGAAAATAATATGAAATCAAGTGAAAATATGAATCATTACCTAAAAGCTGATTATAATTTTTATAAATATTGGTATAATAGATACTGTGGAAATTTAACATTTAATATTTAACAATTAATTGTAAGTAGATTAAATGTTAAATGTTAATCTATTTGTATTTTATATATAAATTTATTTTTCAAATGATATAAAGAACATTTACATATATAAATATATGGATAATCTGAGTGAATATTACAGAAGTGAAAAATATAGAAAAAATTTAGAAAAAACAATAAAAAATGACGATATTTTTTTTAAATCTATTGACAAATTTACTTTGGAAAAATTTATAGGTGATTTAATATCAGAATATATTTGTGAAGATATAGATGATTTAATTAAAGATTATGAAAATTTATTTGAAGGAAGAAACAACTCAAATATGAAACAAAAACAAATTAAAACCTTGTGTGAACTATATACAGATACAAATTATGAAAAATTAAAACAAAAAAATCCCAATTTATCAATTATAAAAGTTATTTTACATGTAGAATGTAATAGTTGTGAAGCAAAAGGTACTAGTAATTTATTTATATCTATTCCTTCTAGATTTGAAAATGATTTATGTAAATTTAATTTAAAAAATACAGAAAATATTCAAACACCGTTAATATATTATCAGTTACTTAGAAATGAAAAAATAATAAATGATTATTATTTTTGGAGATTTAAAGGATTAAATATAAATAAATATTGCTTATGTGATATTGAAAATTTCAACGAAAATGTAAATGATTATTTTTGTTTTGAATACACTGATAGAACAATTACATGTTTTACTGGAGATTGTACAATAATGTGTCCAATAAATAATATTCCCAGGTTTATTCGCGATCTTGAAGTTGGAGATTTGGTTTATACTACAGATAATAAAATAACAAAAATTAGAGCTATTTTGGAAACTCGTTTAACTACTACACATACAATGTTACAAAAAAATAAAAATGGTCTTAAAATTACGAATTATCATCCTGTTCAAAATGAAAAAGGAGAATGGATTTTTCCATGCGAATCAGATGAATATACAGCAATATTTGAACAAGTTTCATCAGTATATTCTATTGCATTGCGCAGTGGTCATGTATTGTATATAAATGATACTCCAGTAATTGGGTTAGCACATAATTTTTCTGATAATGCTATTGTAAAACATCCTTATTTTGGTTCTAATCGTGTAATAGAATCAATTTATACTATAAATCCCAAAGGTCACGCTACTATTACTGACAAACAACTTCATCGCAATTCACAAACAGGATTAATAGACGGAATTATCGTGTAGAAAAATATTTATTTATAGTTGTTGCAAAATAATTTATTAAAATATCAATTGGTGTATCATTATTATGTATTATATTTTCTATTAAATTCAGAAAAATATTATTTACTTCATTTGGATAATTTCTAATAATGAAATTAAAATATGAAAGCAAAATATTTTTTTTATCAATATTATAATTAATACTAATATCATGAATTAATTTTGTAATTATTTCTATGTTTTCCAAATTATATTCATTTATTAATTTTTCTTGTAAATTTTCCCAAACAGAATTATTTATTATGTGTATTGTGGAATCCAGTAAATTTTGATTTAATTGAATAAAATTAATCATACTTCTAATATCAGAATTATATATTGTATATATCGTATTTATCATTCCATCCGATAAATTTAGATTTTCTTTTTCAGATATATTTTTAATAAAATTATATATATCTTTTCTGGGTAATTGATTAAATCTTATGCATATAAATTCATTTTGCAAAGATTCATCTATTTTGCTTATATAATTACATATGAGACAAAATCGAACATTATATACTGATGTTTGCAATAAATATTTTAATGCTTGTTGTGCATTTTTTGTCATATAATCAACTTCATCTAATATTACAAATTTATAATCAGATTCAAATAATCCTTTTGATTTAACAAATTGATTTATTTGATTTCTAATTATATCAATTCCTCTTTCATCAGATGCATTTAAATGAATTATTGATGCATTTTTATTAATACTACAAACAGATTGATATTCATTTATAAGATTTATAATTGTGGTTGTTTTTCCAGTGCCTGGAGGACCATAAAATAATAAATTTGGAAAATATTTTTTTTCTAAAATATTTGTAAATAATCTTCTATTTATTTTATCTAAAACAATGTTTTCAAATTTGGTTGGTCTGTATTTTTCTACCCATGGAATATTTTTTTGAATGTTTGTTTCCTGTTGTATACTCATTTTATTTACACCATTAAATAATCATTATATTGTTTATTTAATAATATATTATTTTCGATAAAATATTTATGAAAATAATATAAAGTTTCTACGCCTTATTTTTTATTAATTAATTAATTTTTTTATTTTAAATGAATAGTGTTAGTGAAAATGATAGTTTACATGGTAATAGTGAAATTATTAAACCTGATGTGAAACGTAGAGGAAGAAAAAGAAAAGAAGAAGTTCTTATTTCATCTGGTACAAAAAATCCAGAAAATATTAAAATGTCATTATCATCAGATATATTAGATATTTTAGATAATTCTGAACAAAATGATAAATCAAGTGATGTAAAAAAACGAGGAAGAAAGCCAAAAGGTGGAAAATTAACGTCCAAACCTCCTGAAAAAGAAAATTTTAATAATACAATATCAAATGTAATTTTACATTTAAAATGTTCTTTAAATGATTTAAATGAACATAATTCGAAAATTAATAAGATAGTAACAAATCCATTAGAATATAATCCAGATATTCCTTTAAATATTCTCACATATAATCAAAGTATAAATGATACTGGATTTAGTATATTTGATACTTCTTCAACATTTGAAGAAAATAAAGGTCAAATAGGAGATTGGAATTCTTCATGGACAGACTCTAAAGAAAATTTTCAAAATAATGTTGCATATTCTAATAATTTATTTAGTTCTCATGAGAAAAAATTTACTGGAAAACAAGATATAAATGGATTATATGTTTACAATCCCGAAATAATATCGGAAAATAAAAACTCAGAAATTTTTGTAGATGTCCCTCAAGAACCCGTAATAAATAAAGATTCCGATAATTTTATTGAAGTCTCTCAAATTCCTGAAAATTTAAATTTTTCAGATGAAAATATAAATTTAAAAGAAATTAATAATAAATTGAAAAAAATAAAAATTAATTTATATAAAAATCAAAATATTAATAAAAAATCCGCATGTTTTTGGTGTACTTGTGAGTTTGATAATCCAACATGTTATATTCCAAAATATGAAATGGATGATAAAATATATGGTTATGGATCTTTTTGTCGTCCAGAATGTGCAGTTGCATATTTAATGAAGGAACATATCGATGATTCAACCAAATTTGAACGTTATCATTTACTTAATCATATTTATAGTAAAGTTTATGGATTTAAAAAAAATATTAAACCGGCGCCTTGTCCTTATTTTTTATTGGATAAATTTTATGGAAATTTATCGATTCAAGAATACAGAAAATTATTAAAAACAGAACATATGTTACTTGTTATTGATAAACCAATGACAAGAATATTACCAGAATTACATGAAGAAAATGAAGATTTAATTTCAAATATATATGGTTCGAATAAACCAGTTACACAAAATCAATCTACTGCTACAAATAATACGGGTGTATATAAGGTTCAAAGACAAAGTGAAAAACAACAGGGTCCTAGCAAATCAAGCATTTTAAGAGATAAATTTGGATTATAGTACAAAAGAATATATAAAGGTTAGATAAATTATTTTATAAAACAATTTAAATAATAATACATAATTATAATTATAATAGATAATTATAATATACATGAACGACTTAGATATTTTTTCAACATTAAAATCATTTGCTAATGGTAGTTTTACACCTTTGCACATTTAAAATGCCGATGTAAAAATTTGGGTAGTATCCATCGTGGAATGGATATGAATTTTTAAAGGTTTTAATGAGATGATTCGCATTTAGCATAACCTACTTTAAGTAGTATCACTCATATCCTTATTGAACTAATCTTTATAGATTTCAAACTATTCATAGTTACTTATTATAACTAGTTTATCTTTAAATTGATTTTCTATAAGTATATTATTCGGCGTTTTAAATGTGCAAAGGTGTAAAAAAAGTAATGTCGGGCTTCGCCTTGAAACTAAGTCTAAAAAAATTGATTTAATATTACAATTAAAATCAAAAGTAATTAATTTTAAATCTTATGTATAAAATCAAAGTTACACATACTGCTCCATCTTATGCGCAATTTAGAGAATGGGGTGTTCAAGACGCCTTTCCTAATTTTTATATTGATATTAGTTTTATTGATGATAATGATGAACAAATTCTATGGTGTCAAGTAAAAGTATCAGGAAATTACTATTGTTCCGGTTCAGTAAATTTTGATACTCATAAAATAGTCTTAGAAGACTATGATATTAACCAAGATAAAATAAACAAAGAATCAATTATTAAATTATTACAATCAAATAATTTAATTGGTGCAGTTAAAAATAGTATAAGTGGAAGTTTAATTCCAAATGATCCAATTAGAATTATTGAGTCAATAGATAAAATAATTTATGACCTAGATGATAATTAAGTACTTATGCTTTTGCAACCAAAATTAAATTATAATATATTAGTTTATTTTGAAAATTCCAATAAATCCTATATTAAAAAGCATATTATTGTTTAATATTGAATAATTTATTTAATTATAATTAAAAAAATAAATTAACAATTTAGTGTTTTTTGTGTTTCTTGGAACCTTTTTTACTTGATTTTTTAGAAGCCTTTTTACTGAATTTTTTTTTACTCCCGCCTGTTATTTTCTTTGAACCTTTTTTTGTGGGTTTTTTAGAGCCTTTTTTACTTGACTTCTTTTTATTACTACTTGTTGTTTTCTTTGAACCTTTTTTACTGGATTTCTTTTTACCTCCACCAGATAAAATAGAAGCTATTAACGCATTAACAGCTAAAGCTCTAGCAGATGTTTTATTTTTAATGGTTTCATCAAGTTTATTTAATTCTGCATTAGTTAAACCTTGGTGTTTGGAAAATTCCTTTGGTAAATCTGGAATAAAAGATGGGTCAAAACCAAAAGAACCTTCATCTGTAAATTTAGTTGGTACTTGGCCGGTAACAGTACCATCAAAAATTTTAGGAATTCCATTAATCAATGCACCAACATATGTAACCATTTTTGCTTTAGAACCACCATCTCTTTCTATTATACCTTTATTTCCAACAGCTTTAAAATAAAATTTAATAAGAGCCCCAGGAAATTCAGCTTTGGCATTACTTAATGAATTAATAATAAAACTTGTGTCTTCGCAAAATAAAACAAAATCATTTAAACTGTCAATACTGACATCCATTTCTTTAAATTTGTCTTTTATTGATTTAAAATCTGGGTTAGAAGTATTTTTTAATAAATCAATTGCAACATTTAATTTTTCATTAATTACCTCCTTGCCATCCAAACTTTGAATTTCTGGTAAATCAATGTCATGATTAATTAAATTAAATCCGGAACCAAAAATAGCAGCAACTTCTTTAATTTTACCTGCATTTCCACTTACAAATACAATATTTTTTAATCCACTCATATAAAATAGATTGGGAAAAAAAATTTAAATAATAAATAAATAAAAATTAGTTTTATAGACTATTGCTCTTTATAAAATCAGACAATTGGATAAGCCGAATCATACAAGATACCACATGTTCCACACACTTTGACTGGTTGAGTTTGGCCATCACATGCGGTTCCATCTTGAGGAGTTATGTCAGAACCACAAATTTCGTCTTCATTATCAAATCTAGCTAACCTGATATACCCAGCTTCACCCCATGATGCAGACCATGAATTTCTAACTAACCAATATTTTTGTCCGGAATCTTCACCATATCCAACAAGTACGACAGCATGATTAATGTCGGGGTTGGTTTGGTTGCATCCATTAAAAATACCAGATTTATAACTAGACCAGGTGGAAGCATCAACTGAAACAGCAACCGGTCCCTTAGTTGCTACCGCATACATTAGTGCATGGTAATTATTTTCAGGTAATTTAACATAGCCAGAAATTTTAGCTTTGGGTGTGGAACCAGATTGAGTTGGAACTGCACACTCAGATTCAACCCCATAGTATGAAGTATATGGATATTGAAATTCTTCAAGAATACCAGAAGAACCAGCAACATAGTCAAAAGCTAATTCTGCAGTAGCTCCGGCGCAATTACCAGAACCACCACAATTGTCAGGATTGGGGGCACAAGCTGCAATTTGTTGTGGTGACAAATCAAATAATTTGCCAGTTGCAAGTGCAACATGAGATTCAATTACTGCAGTTGATGCAAAAGCCCAGCATGAACCACATCTACCTTGGTCTTTAACTGGGGACATAACTTGATATTCTCTCCAGTCCACTTCAGTAGGAAGTTGTACATTAGTAAAATCATCCCAATTCCAGTATTTATGAAAATTTGGTTTGTGAGCACGAGCTATTTTTTTATTATAACCAAATTTATTATTGGATAGAGTTAATGGGTTTGGTTCTTCTTCCCATGCGTTTTTAAGGTTGGATTCATTAATTCTATCAACTTCGCTATAATACAATTTAGCTAGTTGGGAATATTCGCTGGGACCAATGGAAAGACCATTAAATTTAACAAAAGAATCCCATGACTGATTAAATGTTTGGGCTAGTCCTGAAGCTATTTTTACCAAGCCAATACAAGATAAACTTAATAATATTTTTGTAACCTGCATTATATTATATAATAAATAAAATTTTATATATTAAATAATCAGTTTTTTTATATTCTTTGTCCATCTGCACTTAACGTCCAAAGGTCTTCTGATTCAGATATATTAGAAGATTTTCCCGCAGCCAATTTAGTCAATTTAGCAATTTCACTGGGTGATAACTCAATATTAGTTTTTTTACCTGTTGATGAAGTAATTGTACCAGAAACTAGCTTACCAGCAATGAATTTACCTGTTTCTTCTTTACCAGATCTGTGAATAATAGTACCTGAAACTATTTGACCGTCTGAAAATTCTCCAGAAAGTGTTTTGCCTTTGCTAAAGATAATTTTACCAATACCGACTAATTTACCATTAGAAAAACAACCCTCCCATTTTATTTCTTTATTAGCAGTAGTTAAAGTACCTTGAATTAATTCTCCATCAGCAAATTCACCTTGGTAAATCATACCGTTGCCCATAATTTTCGTTCCTGGACCTTGTAATTTACCATTGACAAACTCACCTGAATAAATGTCTTTACTTGGATAAATAGTTTTAGTACCAGCAACTAATTTCAAACCAATAAAATCGCCTTCATCAAGTTCCCCATCAATAAGTCTTCCTCTTTCAAATATACCTTGTGATATTTTTGTGTTTGTAAAGTTTCCTTCGTCAAAATCTTTTTTACTTGTTATTGGTGAAATTTCTCTTATGCTTCCAGGTCCTTGTAAAAGCTGGTTAACAAAATTTCCTTTTTCAACTGTTTTTAATTTAAAGTCATATTTAGTGCCAGCTACAAAAACTCCATCGACAAATGTTCCTTTATCAATTCCAATATTTTTGTAAGTTGCAGTACCTTCGCCATTTAATTTTCCATTAATCCAGTTTCCTTCAAGTGTATCACCATCGGCATATTGAACTTTTCCATTAATTAAAAAATTATTAAAAAATTTTCCGCTGTAAATACTTCCATCAGATAATGTAACTGTACCTTCAACTAATTTATTATCAACAAAATCACCTGATTCAATTAAACCGGTTGAATAAATAACATCCCCCTTAACAAGTTTGTTATCTTTAAAAAAACCTTTTTCAACCAAACCACAAGGATAAACTTTTTTTCCTGCAAATAGTTTAGAATCAATAAATAATCCAGTAATTTGAGTTCCTGTTGGTGTTATTATTTTCCCCCAACCTTCAATTTGTCCATCTACCCAATTTCCCTCTATTATTTCTTCGGTTATTTTTTCATTATTTCCATCTGCTATTTCTTCAAATTGAATTTTTTGAACTCCATATCCATTTGGTAAATTATTTTTAAAAGTACCTGCATATATTACATTATCATATTTAATAATTCCTTCTGCATCTGTTAAAATTAAGTAAGTATTATTATCTGTTTGACCTGATGTAATTTTACCTGAAAATGTAAGATTTCCAAATGTAATGGTTCCTTCAAAATTTTTTAAAGGTTCATGTGTTAAATTAAATCCTGCTCGTGCTGGTCCCTTTACAACAAATTTTTCTTCAAGTGCTTTATTAATGGCAAAACAAAGTTGATTATCAGACGCGTTTATATTAATTTTTTTAATACCTGTACATCTAGAAGACTTTTCGTCATAGGGATATATTTCAATAGCATTATAACCAAAAGTTTTGTCTTGTGACTTTGCAATTACTTGAGTTTTAAAAGAATACGCATCATCATTTTCATCCAAATCAACAGTAAATTGAAATTTAGAGTCAGCTTTTGAATAAACTTTTACATCACGACCACCTAATTGAGCTTTAAGTTTTGAATATTTTGATTTGTAAAGTAAATATTTTTTTTTAAAAGTTTCTTCTGATAAGTCCATATAGAATATTCTATAAAATTATTTTTCCATTTAAAAAATTAATAATTGTCAAAATTTCTTCAATTTGTTTATTTAAATTTTCTGATAAAATTCCATAGTATTCTAAATTTCTATTTATGGAATATACAATGTAAGCTGATTCTTCACCACGAGAACCAATATTAACATAAATGTGAGTTCCTGGCCAGTTTTTAAACCGGATAATTAGTTGGTCGGGAATTTCAGTTGAAATACCAAGTAAGATATCTGGATAAGTTGACTTAAGTTTAGTTATTAAAACATTAGATTTAACAGTTAGAAACTTAACTGATTTTTCATCTAGTTGACTTGTCATATTATATAAAATAATAAATATTACTATAAACTAATTTATTAACTAGAAGTACTTAAACAAAATTTCCAGTTTCTAAAACCACAATTGTTGTGTTATCGGCATACGCATGGGAAAATACTTTTCCAACTGCAGTATGACCACGCTTGCACATTTCAATAGGGGATATTGAAAAGTCCATTTCAAGTTCTTGTTGCTTTTTATTGAAACAATTAAAGTATCCATCAGATGCAACTAATAATTTAGCTTTTGTTGATTTTGGCCATGTTATTGTGGTAACATCTGGTTCTGCTGATACAAACCAAACATTCCAATCGCCAAGTGACCTAGTCATATTTAGCCTATGTGTACCTGCATGAAAGTAAATAGCTGGTTCAAGTGATGCATTCGAAACAAATCCATTGGCTTGTTTTGAATGAGGTGTTATTTTATAATCTATTGTACCGGATTCATTAACGGTACAATTGTATACATCTAGTTCAGTTGATGTTCGTGAGCTACTTGCATACTTGATTTTTGCCCCGGTTGCTAAAACTCTTTCAACTTCAGCAAAATTATTACAATTATGGTCCATAGTTGCTCTAATTACTTGGTTTGACATTTGACCATGACAAACAATTCCATTTGATTCAACAACAACTAACTCTTCTGGTGCTTCCGTTTTTAAGAGAGCTTCACAGTCACCAACATTAGCACAAATTAGCATACCATCTGACAAAATTGTTACAGTTGCAGTTGTACCTCCGGCACATTGTCCCATAGTTTCTTTCAAGTTATCAGATACCATGGAAAAAATTTCCTTAAGCTTTTCAACTGGAGCGGATAAAACAGCTTTAAAGTTGTCTACAACTAATTTTGACATTAGCGTAACTACATGATTTGAAAACTGTTGTCCATATTTACCATGTCCATCACATACAACTGTTACTGCGTATTTGATGCCTGACTTTTTAATGGAAACAACAGAACAAGCATCTTGATTTTCCTTTCCAGTTAAACCGGTAGAACCGCCCATTTTATAGGTGGTAAAGGTTGCTCCGGGTGAGCATTCAGCAATTTCTTCTGGGGTTGGATACGATGGGTCACCAGCTTGGACACTTGTACTGCGACTTATACTTTCAAAAGAACTTGGTTGCAAAAGATTAACGTCTTGAGATGCATCTGGATCAATGTACCCAGCTGCGGTAAGGTAAGAATTATCGGTATTATCGGTAAAATTAGACATTATCAGGTTTAATTTTTAAGAACTATATACAATTATTTTTTCAATCTTTTTTTAAATTAAACATCAATTTCCTTTTGTTTTGATTGTTTCTTTATTTTTCCATCAATATATTGCCCATATAATTCACCTTTTAAACCGACCGAATTTTTAATAAAAACATTAGCACCTTCCAATAAATAATATTTACCTTTAATGTTTATTTCTATTGCATTTGGCTCTTCGTCCTCTGATTCGGTGTCTGAACTTAATTCACTATCGGAACTTAATTCACTATCCGAACCCATTTGATTTAATTCTTTAATTGTCATCGCGGGTCGTTTTCCCTCATATGTTTCTTTTAACTGTTGTTGTTTTTTTGCTAATTCTTCACCTTCAGAATCGTCAAAATCTGAATCTATAATGTTATCAATATTTTTTAATGATGTCCACGTTTCAAAAACTAAGTCTCGGTTATTATAAGATATTAAATTTAAATCAATATAATATCTTTTGAGACTTTTTCTATTCATAAATAACTGGTCCTTTAGAGTTTTTAATTTATCCATATAATTGTTACGCTCAATATCAGTAAATTTATTATTTTGTGCAATTTGCTCAAGTTTTTTTAAATTTGATGTCATTATTTTGTCAAATAAACTAATCTTATCTGTTTTTACAACTGTATTTGTATCGGGGTTTATAACAGATGCATGTTTATCATTTAACGCAGTTACACAATAAGAGTGATTTTCTGGTAGTGTTTTATTAAAATTAATATATTCAATTAAATGAGTTAAGCTATTTAATCCTTTTTGCATTATTTCTC
>JACCEB012129672.1_pt1 | contig 18049 bp, 19 predicted proteins | sample 7454761 | NCBI WGS metagenome assembly JACCEB01 (sample SAMN15323454, study PRJNA562643) | freshwater metagenome | isolation source: river surface water | place: USA:Blue River Watershed | collected 2017-08-18 | reverse complement strand
GTTCGAGAGGGGGCAACCCACACTCCTGCAGCTCTTCCCAAGAAAGGGGTTCGAGCTCTTTTAAAAGCCTCTCGAACTCAGCGTGACGAAAATCAAGGAGGCTTAGGTTTCCTTCTTCTTTCGCTTCTATTTTGGTTCATGGGCTTCAGCTCCGTCGCCACTTTCTTCACGAGCTTTGCAAAATTTCATCTTGGGTTTTCCGAAGGACAAGCAGCCATTTGGATGGGTTTTTTTGCGCTCTCTTTTATGGCTTTTGCCATTCCAGGCGGACAGTTGGCCTCAGGGTTTGGCAGGAAATCGGTGATCTTGACCGGGCTCGGGATCCTCGTTCTTTCCGTCTTTCTTCTCGGACGCGCTCCTTCCGGTCAGGCCTTGCCCGTCATTGTCGCCATGGTGGCGTGTGGAGGGGGATGGGCTTTAGTGAACGTGAACTCCTTGCCGCTGCTTTTGGATTCAGTTCCCCCTGGTCATATCGGTGCGGCCTCGGGGGTTTACTACCTTGCCTCGACGCTCGGGGGAGTACTTGCGCCTCCGCTGGTCGGAGCAGTCGCCGATCGTTTCGGTTACCCCGCACTCATGACAACTACCGCTTTGTTCTTCGCAGTGGCTGCTTTGGCCCTGAAAGGCTTGCGAGGCGGCGAAGCTCCCCCGAGGTTCCGAGTTTTCGGCCACCGAGGGGATTCGGCTGCGTATCCCGAAAATACGCTCTTAGCCTTTCGGGAAGCGCTTCAAGCCGGTGCTGACGGGATCGAATGCGACCTGCAGCGCACCCGAGACGGACAGTGGGTTCTTCTTCACGACGAAGATTTAACTCGAACGTCTGGAGGGGCAAGTCACGCCGCACTGAAGGATCTGACTCTTACTGAGCTGAAGTCCATTGAAGTGGGCAGGGGAGAGAAAGTCCCCACTCTGAAGCAACTCTTGGAGCTGCTTCCCGCCGATCGCTGGTTAAATCTCGAACTGAAGTCCCCCTCCGTCCGGGAAGAGCATCTCCCTGAGCTCATCGATTTCCTCGAGACCCAAGGAAGACTCTCTGGCTTGCTCCATGTTTCGAGCTTTCACCACGAGTTACTGATCCCATTCGCCAGGCGTGGAGTCGAGACGGGGATGCTGATGGGAGAAGAACACTCGAAACTCGGGCTCGGGAACTTGCTCGGCCGAATCAGGAAGGTTCGACCTCGTTTTGTGAATCTCCCCGTGCAAGCCTTTGAAAGGCTGCCCGCCTGGAAAATCAGAACGCTGATTTTCCTTTTCCGTATGGGCGGAGCACGAGTCCTATTTTGGACCGTGAATGATTCACACTCTTGGAAGACGGTTCAGTCTTACGCTGACGGAGTCATCACGGACCGAGTCGCTTGGGCCGTTCAAGGCTTTAGAGACTGAGGGACAAGCCGAGCGAGAGTCGCAAATCGCGAGTTCTCTGGTTGGTCTGGGTGTCCGTCACTGTGCCGTGAGCATAGCGCCCCAAACCGACGAGCTCGATGTTTGAAGCGACCGGAGCCGAAACTCCTAAACCGATCAGCGCGCCGATATCGGTTCTTCGACCCACGTTTGACACCGGCTGATTGAAGACTTGCCCGCCAAAAGTCATCGTCGTGTTGCCAGAGGTGGGGAAAGCGGCAAAAGGTCCTGCAGAAAGAATGAGCGGCGTCCGGGGGACAATGTACTGAGCTTCTACAGCCGTCTGAATGGAATTCTGAGTCGAAACCATTCGGGCGGCCTGCATCTGGTTATTTCCAAACCCGCCGTTATTAAAATTATTGAAGTTGTTGAAGTTATTGTTGTTGAGGGTTGAGCTTCGCTTCTGCACCCAGCTTCCGGAAGCCTGGATTCGGAAGGTGTCGTTCAGCGAGTAGCTGAGCGCTGCTTCAGGAAGAATCGAGAAAGTGTACGACATCGAGTTTCCGAACATCGCCATCGAGTTGAACTGGTTGTTTGCGTTGGGGGTCTGCTGAAGCGTGTTCATCGGGCGATTTCCGCCGATCATCAGCGAAAAACGAACCGGAGAAGCCGCAGTCTCTTCAGTCTTCCGGAAGCGCTCACTTCTCTCGCTGGAAGTGACGACGCTCTCGGCGGGGACCACTCCCGCTCGTTCGCGTGCGCGCATCAGTACAACTCGATCGCCCGCACTGAGCTGATCCGTAGACTGAACTGAGACTAAAGCTTTCTGACCTCGAATCCGGGTAATGGTTCCGACAGAGCCATCCGTTTCCACTCGAAGCTGCTGACCTACTGAGAGTTCGTCGACTTCCGGGCCAATGACGACGATCGATTCTTGATCCACTTTCTTATGGATATGAAGATCAGCCAGAGCAGCTGTCGGAAGAGTAGCGGCAGCCAAAACGGCGCTCACGGGAATCAGGGTCTTGCGAATCGTTTTCATAGGAACCTCTCCCCCCGTCTGAGCAAGGGGTGTTCCAGTCGCAGAAACGACCCGAAAGAGCGCGAGACCTTCGTAAATCGAAGCTGAAGGAAATTCGGGGTGCCTGGAGGGACAGAGGATCTGTCTAAAACCTCGACAGGCGTCTGAGAGAGAGATGGAGCGGGACAAGGGGCTCGAACCCTCGACCTCCACGTTGGCAACGTGGCGCTCTAGCCAACTGAGCTAGTCCCGCATACCGATCTGCTCGAATGAACAGGGGATTACCCCGACCCCCTTTCCCCGGTCAAGAGGACTTTTCTCAGCACTTTACCTTTTCCGTCGAATCGGGCGACACTGGGACCGCATGAAAATCTACACCAAGCGCGGCGACACCGGAGAAACGGGCCTTTTCGGAGGCGAGCGGGTTCAAAAGGACCACCTGCGAATTCGAACTTACGGGACTCTGGATGAACTGAACTCGGTTCTCGGGATCCTTCAGGCTCAGCCGGGCGTACCTGTTTCTCTGCGTGAAACTGTTGCACGGGTGCAGGCCGAGCTTTTCCAGTTAGGAGCCGAGCTCGCTACGCCTCGAGGCAAGGCCGTTCCTTCGGGCCTCATCGGCGACACAGAGATTCAGCAGCTGGAGCAGGCCATCGATTCGATGGAGGCGGTTCTTCCGCCCCTTCAGTCCTTCATTCTACCAGGTGGAAGCTTGGCGGCTTCCTACCTTCACTTAGCCCGGACCGTCGCACGCCGGGGTGAGCGAGAACTCGTTGCTCTGAATCGCGCAGAGCCTTTGCGTGAGCCCGTCCTTCGCTATCTGAACCGATTGAGCGACTACTTGTTTGTGGCCGCCCGCTTTGCGAATTTCGAAGCCAAAGTCGCAGACGTTCCCTGGAGTGCCCCAAAAGCCTAAAACGGGTCCAGTCGCGAGGGATTATGGACCCGAGCGGTCTTCGTCTCGCTTTTTCTTCTCGGCCAATTTTCGCATCTTGGCCTCCAAGCGAACTTTCCGAGAAGCATCGCGCGTATCGCGAGCAAGCCGCTTCAGGTGAGTTTTTTCACGTCGCTGAACGCGCAAATTCCGGAAAAAATCGACTGCGTAATCTTTCGCGGACCAAAGGCTCAGCCCTAGGGAGATCCACAGCAGGACCGTTCCGATTGTCAGCAGGGGAAGCCCCCAGAGCCCTTCTTTCACCATCAAAAAGGGGATTGCGATCATCTGAAGGGCGGCTTTCCATTTGCCACCTCCGGAGGCGCCGATCACGACGCCCTCGGCGGAAGCTAAAGCACGAAGGCTCGTAATCCCAAGCTCCCGGCAGATCAGGAGCATCGTTACGATGGGTGAAATGCGACCCAGATCCTGAAGCACGACGACTGAGCAAACCACCAGGAATTTATCGGCCAGCGGATCCATCAGCTTGCCGTAAACGGTCACGAGCTTGTGAATCCGAGCATAATAGCCATCGAAGTAGTCGGTGATCGCAGCCACGCTGAAGAGCACTGCTGCTGCGATATCGCCTTCGTAGGTCCCCATCCAGAGCGCAAGCACCACGAGCGGCACCATCAGAATGCGCGCCAGCGTCAGCAGGTTCGGGGTGTTCGTAAATTTTAGGTCGTTTTCCTCGGACACGGGGCCAAACTAGGGGAAGTTCCGGTCTTTTGCAAAGCGGAAGAACCTCCTACACTAGGAAAGGTGAAACGCTCGAGTTGGGCTCTGATTCTCATTGGGCTACTTTCTCTGGCTCGGGCCTCCTGGAGCAGTGCCCCAGTGACTCCTTGGGGGCTCCCTTCTGACACCGTCCTGAAAGGTGTCCTGGAAGACCGCGAAGTGTCCTCACGCGCCCGAATTGAAGGCAATCCGAATGGCTCGGGCCAAGTTTACCGCTTCCGTGCGACCGTTCTGATGCATGCCCCCCTAGAGCGATCCCGAAAAGCGCTCACCGATTATGCCGCCTATGCGCGCCTCATCCCCTTTGTCGCGCGCTCGGATTTTGACCCCGCGCGTGCGCGCCTATTTCTCGAAGGGGGGATCTTCGGCTGGCGCCTTCGGTCAACCCTCGCATTTCGAGAAGTATCGGCCGAACGACTCGAATTCTCGGTGGTTGATGGGCATTTTCAGGGCTTGCAAGGCCAAGTCGATTTCCAGCGACGAAACCGCCCGGGAGGACTCCCGGGAACTCTCGTGAACTTGAGTGGACTCGTTTTCGGCGCGCAATTTCCGCCTGCGTTTGTCATGGAGCGAGGGGCGGAAATTGTTTTTGGCGTGGCCGGCAAACGCATGCGATCCTACGTAGAAGAGCACTTTGTCGATGAGCAAAAAGACCCCGAGTCCCGCGGAAACGAGCTCCCTAGCCCAAGAAAACAAGGCCCCCGTCTCCGCTTCTGAGCAGAGGCGTGTGGCAAGGCTTGCGCTCGAAAGCGAGCAGTTTCAGCTGGTCAAACTCGCCGGAGCGGCCCTCGACCTGCCGAAGGTCTACCCGGTGGTCGACGCTTCTTCTGGCGGCATGGGGATTCGGATGGTCGATCCAGCCGACCTGCGCCTTTTTTCGGTTGGGACCTCTTTGGAAGGCACCCTGAGCCTTCGGCGCGAGAAATTCCCGGTGGTCGCTGTTGTGAGAAACGCTGCGGGCGACCGGGTGGGTTGCGAGTTTACCTGGCCTGAAGGCCAAGCGACTCGCGCCAAAGCGTTTCGCGAGGCGCTCGACCTGCTTTTAAGCCCTGAGTCCCTAGGTGAAGCGCTGCGCCCGGCCCCCGCCGCTCAGACCGAGTCGGGGTCGATCTGGTACCAAGGGCCTTCCAACACCCACCTGTGGCTCTGGCGTGGGAATGACGGAAAGTACCGCCGCATGGCGGTGCTTGTCCTGGGGAACTGGATCCAGTGGGACGAAACCGAAGGGCTTCACACGGGCGCCCTAAAGTCGATCGTCCGCTCGGACCAAAGCATCGGCATGGTTTCGATCGATACGCTGCTCCTGGAGCGGGATTCCAGAACTCAGCCCAATCGCCTGCAGGTTGCCAAAACTCTGATTGTGAGTTCTAACCTGCCCAAGGATCTGGCCCAGTGGTGCTTGCGGAAACTTCAATCCGCCTGAGCGCCCGATTTCCCGGAACCTGAGACAGGACAGACGATGGATCGGAATTTTGCGTTGGAGTTTGTGCGCGTGACCGAGGCCGCAGCCCTGGAGAGCGCCCGCTGGATGGGCCGGGGCGACGAGAAAGCGGCCGATCATGCCGCTGTCGAAGCCATGCGGAAGATGCTGGGCTCGATCAGCTTCGACGGAACGGTGGTCATCGGTGAAGGCGAGCGCGACGAAGCGCCCATGCTGTATATCGGCGAAAAAGTCGGAAAAGGGCAGGGGCAGAAGCTGGATTTGGCGCTCGACCCATTGGAAGGCACCACAATCTGCGCGCGAGGTGGCAATAACTCGATCTCGGTGATCGCTATCGCTGAGGAAGGAAACTTCCTTCACGCTCCTGACTGCTACATGGAGAAAATCGCGGTGGGTCCTGAAGCGCGCGGAGCCATTAGCCTAGACGCCACCCCTACGCAGAATCTCCGCGAGATCGCCAAAGCCAAACGTTGCCACGTTGAGGATCTGACCGTGGTGATTCTGGATCGCCCTCGGCACCAGGATCTGATTGCCGAAGTGCGTGCCACCGGTGCTCGGATTTACATGATCGGAGATGGCGACGTTTCCGCAGCCATTGCGACCTGTAAGCCGGAATCGGGAGTGGACGTTCTGATGGGAACGGGTGGCGCTCCGGAAGGGGTTATTGCTGCGGCAGCCCTTCGCTGCACGGGGGGCGACTTCCAAGGAAAACTGGTTTTCAGAAGCGAATCAGAAAAAGACCGTGCGCGCCGCATGGGGATTCAGGACCTGAATCGGATTTACGGCATTCAGGACCTCGCACGAGGAAATGTGATGTTCTGCGCAACCGGCGTCACTCATGGCGCTTTCTTGGGCGGAGTTCGCTTCTTTGCGGGGGGCGCCACTACCCATTCCGTGGTGATGCGCTCGGAAACTGGCACAGTTCGAATGATCCAAGCCGATCATCACTTTGACCGAAAGCCAAAATACTGAAAAACTAAAGCCTATGGCGAAAGCAGAGATCGAAGAAACCCTGAGCGTCGATCGCGACAAGTTCTTCCAGGCAGTCGTTGGGTACGAGCAATACCCAAAATTCGTGGAAGGCTGCACGAAGGTGGAAGTCGACCGCTCGAAGCCTCCGGTCTCGCGCGTCACCTACCATGTGTCGATGATCAAGGACATCAGCTACACTTTGGATCACACCGAGGATTCAGCTGCGGGCAAGGTGACCTGGAAGCTCGTGAAAAGCGACTTTCTGAAAAAGAACATCGGCGAGTGGACGATCCAAAGCGTGGGTCCAGGTAAGACGAAGGTGAAGTACTCGATCGAGATCGAATTCAACATTCCGGTCCCAAGCCTGATTCTGAATCGCTTGGTGAAGAGCAGTTTGCCTTCGATGATCAAAGCTTTTGAAAAAAAAGCACGCGCCTAAGCGTATAGATTTGACCGCTGTCGAATCTTTAGACAGGGCGGCGACCATTTTCTCGACATTCCAAAAGGGGTATCCTGAGGAATTCCGAGGACTTTCCAGCTCAAGCAAGCTCGCTGATTCATGGCACCCGGCTTGCTGAAGTGTCTGGTATGCCCGCAACTCGCGATCCCTCCCAGAAGCCTACGTTCCTGTTCACCAACCTGCACACCCTTTACCGGCAAGGCAAAGAAGCTGCGCTCGCGTCAGGCCCCGCCCCGGACGCCTCAGGCCGCGTAATCAAAGCAGGCGACTTGGCTGATCCAAAATTCTCGGTCACTGAACACCGTCCTTCGGAGTTCATTGGAAAGCGCATTCAAAAGCCAGCCGCTTTGGCTTCGGTGGCCCCAAGGCTCGTCCCGGCGAAAGATGAACAAAAGAACCAAGCTGTCATCTCGGCAAAAAGCTTGATGCCACAGCCAAACCCGCTTCTGCGCTCACTCGAGCAACAGCTCAAACATTTGGACGAACTTCACCAGCGTCTCCAGTTCATGCTGAAGGAATTGGAAACTCTTTCTGACTCTTCGGATAACGATTAAGCCAGAGCCCGGGTTGGCGCTCGATTATGTGAGCGGCTTATCCGCACGACTTTGCGATCCTGCTCCGGTGGGCTGAATCGCAAGCAAAGTTCCATCGGGCGCCATCGGTGCTTCCGCGGTCTCTTTGATGGGTAGATTATCGGGAAACCGAGGCCGATCCGCGCGGAGCTTCGCCACGTCTCGCTTGGGTTGATGCGGCTGACGCGAGTAAGTGTTTTTCTTGGGGAGTTCAACGATCAGCAAATCTCCGTCGAAGCGCTTTCGGATTTCCCGAGCGTCTACGTCTTGGCTGAGAGGATGACTCTCGCTGTAGGCTTGATAAGCCGAAGTACGGCGCTCCTGGCCTGATTCCAAAGACTGCACGTCGTCGTTTCTGCGGTGGCCAGAGAGAATCACTTGCTGATTTCGCACCGAGACCGAAACGTGTTGGCGCTCGTGCTCGGGAATTTTCGCGGTCAAGACAAACGCGTCGGAAGTTTCACTGAGTTTCGTTTGCAGGTCGATGTGTTGGTAGAACGGATCTTCGTTTCTTTCACTGAAAGCGTTCAGTTTCCGCGACGAATCGTCGCGAATCTCGACCAGCTGACGGGCTGCACGAAGCCGCAGATTATTCAGGACCTCTCGACTGGCAGCGACAGTCCGGTCGAAAAGCTGCTGATGGCGCTCTTCCGTGGCTTCTTGACGAGCCAAGTGACGCTGAGACTCCGCTTCGCGTTTTTGGTCTGCCAGTTCTTTTTCTTTCACGAACCGTTCTTCGGTCTCATTCCGCAGCTGAGCCGTTCTTTCCGCGTTTTGCCTTTGGAGAGATTCGGTTTCTTCGCGACCCGAGCGAATGAGGTGTTCCTGGAGCTGATGGTTCTTTATCTCGATCTCGTTGGCCTGATCTCGACCGTGCTTCTCGGTTTGATACAGCAGATTCCGGTAATGCTCCTGACGATCCTCGAGCTGATCCTTGCCTTGTTCTTCGACCTGAGTCAGAGCCTTACTGACTTCCTTTTGCGACGAGCGGACCGAGTCGTAGCCTTTTTTGCGCACCGACTCGAGGGAGGTGGCCTGACGCACCCGCTCGTGGTCGTTTTCCTTTTCGTAGCGATCTTTGGCAGCCTGAATGCGATCTTCCGCTTGAAGCTCGGCTTCGCGCGCCCGACGCCGAGCGTCTAGGATTCGAGCTTCCGCTTCTTTTTCTGCTTGGGTGGCGGCTCGGGTGGCGACTTTCGCTGCCTGATACACGCCATCACTCGAGGAAACGCTCATACACCTCTCCCTTCCATGGGATTCGGGAACGATCCTCTTGAGGATACCGAACCTGATTCCCTGGAAGCAAGCGCGGCGACTCTGAGGTTCTGAAAATTGTCGAGAGTGTCAAAATCGACACACATGTTTGACTCATCCGCAGAGCGGTCGGTACACTTTCAGTCAGGATGAAGCGAACCCCGAGCAGGAAGCCTCAGGAACGTCGTAAAACCCCCAGGAGTCCCGCAAAGGGCAAAGGGAAGGCTACGTCCGCCTCTCCCCGAAAGGAGGCTGCCCGATCGGTGGCAGCCGGCGAGGACGGAGCCTGCGACTTCTGCGGCAAGCACCTCGTTCCGACCGAGAAAGCTCTTTTGGTTGAGGAAGAGAAGGGGCGCCTTTTCTGCACTGAAGACTGCATCAGCAGCTACTTTGCTCCGGAAGTGGAACGCTTGGAAAAGCAGTACTTCAAGCTCCTGACGACCGGCGATCTTTCTGCAGACGAGCGCGAACGCTACGCCCACCTGCGCTGGGTGACCCTCGAAGAGCCCGATGAAGTCTGGTGCGAGAAGACGCTCTCGGGCGATCACCGCTACACATTGATCGCCGAGTTCAAGCCCGAGAAGCGCTCCATTTGGTGCGTCTGTATCTGTCTTTTCCTTCGCGGCGAACCTTCATTCCTTTACCTGGCCTTTACGACCCGCAACTCTGCCATGGTGGCTCACTACCGAAAAGGCGAGCGCTTGCAGTGGTCGCGCCCGAAAGCCGAGCGAAACAAAAGTCTCGAGGATTCAGCCGTCATCGAAGCGAAGCCCGCTGCAAGCGGCGAAGTGCTGATCGACGGACTTGCCGATGCCTGGACCGAGCAGGAAGCGAGAATGGCGGAAATGGGAAGCTTGCGGCGCGGCGACGATATTCCGCCGTCCGACTTTCCTTTGTTTCAAGCTTGCCTCGAAGAGACTCTCGAGCAGCCAGACGAAGTCTGGTCGCCCCCGAGCGCCGTGCCTCAAATGGCTGACAGCCCTGACACGGACGAAACCGATGCACTTCCCGCGACTCCGCGCGTGTTCCACTTTGTCCGGAAGTACCCCTCTCAAGATGGGACCTTCTGGTACATCGTCGTCGCACGCGAAACGGAAGAAGAAGAGCAGGTCGAGATTCTGGAAGCTTTCCCGACACGCGATCCGTCGCTTTTGGAGCGCTACCGGAACGGCCAACAAGAAGCCGGAGCCGTTGCGGAGCCAGAATCACCTAGCCGTTTGGTTCACTGACGGAATCTTCCAAAAGAGTGCGCGGTCGGACAAGTCCAACGGTTGCCGCTCGTCAAGCAGCTCTGCATCTCGAGGCTTTGAGCTTCGTCCACTACGTAAACTGCGTTGTAGTCGAGCTCCCGCGAGAAAGGAAAATCCAGGCGTTCTGAGATCGGCGTTCCGCAGAAGAAGAAGGCGAGTGATCCTTGGAGCTTCGGAACCACCCGACCTCCCATAGCGTCGTCATAAACTTTGGCGGGAAAAGCGCAGATTCGTTGCCCCGAAGCTCTCGGAGCACCTTTCAGACGGAAGGTTCCAGGCGAATCAATCCTCGGGCAGGCCGTGTACTCTCCCACTCCGGCAGAAGCATGAAAAGGATCAGACGGAAGAACATTCGGCAATGAAGGGCAGCTAAAGCCCGAATCAGCGCTGCCGCCGCCACTCACAAAGCTTCCTGATGAGTCGATAGATAAGCGACTCGAAGCCATCATTCCCGGATTACCGCAGCCCATGCCGACGATTGGCAACACCAGTAGGCTGAAAATCTGTCCCCAGCTTTGACTGTAGTTCTTCCCCATACCTGAAGAGGAAGCAATCAGCGTGCCGCGGTAGGACACCCTTTCCAAGGAGTTTACTCTTCAAAAGTGTCGATTTTTTAGACACCTGACTGGCTCAATGCGTGTCGTTCAAGAGCGCGTTTCGACGACTCCGACGGAGCTCAAGGAACAAAATCAAGCCACCCACCAGCAACGAAAAACCAGGAAACCAATCTCCCCATCGCACCTGAAGACTCCCGAGCGGAGGAAGAACGGGCACCGTTACGTTTAAGATCCCCGGACGAAACGTAGGTGTTGAGCGCGCAATCGACCCGTCTGGCAAAACGAGAGCCGAGATTCCCGTATTGGTTCCGCGAAGCTGAGGCACTCGCGCCTCGATCGAGCGGAATCGAGTCAGGGACAAATGGAGCTCGGGTTCGGCCGTGTCTCCAAACCAAGAATCATTCGTGATGTTTAAGATGAGCTCGCTCCCTTTGCGAGCCGCATCCAAAATGTACGAGGGAAAGAGCGCTTCGTAGCAAATGATCGGCCCCGTCCGAACCACTCGATTTGAATCGATGGGAATGGCGATGGTTTCGGGCCCGACTCCGCGCCCAAAGTTGGCGACCATCGGAAAAAGATTCTTCAAAAAAGGAAACCAACTTCCTCCCGGCAAGTATTCGCCAAACATCAGCAAGATGTTTTTTCGGTAAATGGCAAGATCCTGCGAAGCAGGAGTACCCAACTTGGGCTCGGGATGGAGGAAGAAAAGCGCGTTGTAATCCAGACCCGAAGAGTGGTCGTAGCCGCCAAACAGAATCGGCACCTTTCGGGAGCGAGTCCAAGCTTCCACTTGCTGATCTCGAAGAAGCTCGTCCGAGGTCATCGGAGTTCGGAAAGTGGAAGGATAAGCGGTTTCCGGCCAAATCACGACTTCGGGCTTAGGCTGAAGAGTGAGCGCTTCATCTGAAAGCGAGAAGTAGGTATCCAGAATTTTTCTCGCGGCGCCCCGCACGCCCTTTTCAGCAGCAACCTTTTCGAAATCACCGATGTTTCCCTGAATGAGGGCAGCTTGAAAAGTATGTCGCGGATTCTGCATCCAGCGCAGAACCTGCTTCTCACGCTGGTAGCCGTAGCCCCAAGCTGCCGCCCAAAGCACAAACGCCAGGAGAAGCGAGGGACGCGAGGCCGCCCAAGCGGGCCACACACTGCGCTCTTCGCGCTCACGAACTCGTCGCAAAAACGCTGCGAGCGCCAAGTTCGAGGCCATCACCAAAAAAGTCAGAAGCGATGCTCCGCCGAGATCGGCGACCTGCCGAATTCGTGAGGAATCATGAAAAGCATGCCCCAAGGTGTCTCGAAAAAGTTTTGGGAAGAGGGTGTCCACCCCCGAGTAAAGCAGCGCTGCTGCCACAAGAAGGAAGAGTCCGGATAGGGCAGGAGCTTTGGAATCCTTTGAAGTCAGCCGAAGCAGACACTCCCGAAGGGGAATTGCACCCAGAATGAAGATGGGTTGATTCAAAGGGGCGAACAGCAAAAAGAGCAGCAGCGCCGGCGGCCAGGACATCATCCCAAACTCGTGAAGGGTGCCGGCGACCCAGTAAAAAGTCAGGCAAGAGAAAGAGGTAGAAAGAAGCACCCCTTGAAGCACTGCCTCGCGCCTGGAACTCGTTTTCAGTAAGGCCAGCAGCCACGGCACGAGAGCGAACGTCATGCAGCCTGCCAGGTTCCAGGGCGGGAACGAGGCGGCTAGGAAAACTGCAGAAAGAAGAGTCATCAGGCTTGGAATCATGCCGATGCTTCACTCTAAAGCGAACGCACAGGGATGCAAGCGAGAGGCGAGGGGGGAGCGAGATTATCGCGTCGCTGCTGCCGGGGGGCGCCCCGGAAGCAGGCGCTGAGTCACTAGCCAGGCTCCGTTCTTGTCGGTCAAGTTAACCAACGCGGAATGGGCATTGACTCGGCCACTACTGGCCACCTTGCCCTGAAGCTGCGGAATTTTATCGACCGAAGCCAGAATCAGCTGTTTGAGCTGTTCGGGCTTCAAGCCCGGGTTCTTCGACAACAGAAGCGCTGCCAAGCCGCTCACGAATGCCGTCGCCTGCGAAGTTCCCGACATGTAGCCGTGCTGGCCCGCGGGAAGCGTGCTGTAGATGTTTTCACCCGGAGCGGCTACGTCCACTTTGCTGCGCCCCCAGTTCGAGGAGCGAAGCAGGTTGTTGTGAATGTCGGTGGCGGCAACGGAAAGGATATTCGAAAGGCGATAGGCCGAAGGATAGTAGTAATTCTCGATCCGGTCCGTGTCTTGGTGCTCGTTACCGGCGGCAGCAACAAACAAGACGCCGGCTGCTTCTGCTCGCTTGATCGCGAAGTATTCTTCTTCCGAGAAATCCGGCCCACCGCCGCTGTAGTTGATGATTTTAGCACCGTGCTCGACCGCGTAGTCGATGGCTTTGACGGTGTTTTGCAGATTCACTGAGCCCGGATTTGATTCGCTGTAATAACGAACGGCCATGATGGAGACTTTCGGAGCCACACCCACCACGCCCGTAGCCGCGTCGCCTGTCGCGCCGATGATCCCAGCCACATGGGTTCCGTGCCCATGATCATCTTTCGGGTTGGGAGAATTCGTCACGAAGTCCCAGCCGAAAACCTTTTGCCCTTTCGGGGCATTGGGGTCCTGCCAGCGGTTTGCGGCCAAGGCCGGGTGGCTGAAGTCGACGCCCGTATCGATCACTGCAACGATGACGTCGCGCGAACCTTCAGCGATTTTCCAGGCCTCCAGGGCGCTGATGTGGCTTTTATCCTGCGAGTTCGAAAGCCCCCAGTTCTTCAGCCGTGAGGGGATGCTTGCAGGCGTTCTTTGCGCTGTAAAGCCAGCGGCAAAGGGCAACCCAAGTGCGAGAGCCAGAAGACCAACAAAAATGGGGGTGCGAATGCCTGAACTCATTGCAGTCGATTGAGCAAGACATGTGCCTGTCTGAGTGGCGGCATTCCGAGGCGATTACCCCGTCTGAAATCCTCGAGTTATTCATGGGTTATTGAATTACTGAGGCCCCGAAAAATCTGAAACTCACGCTGAGCCCCCTGTCTAAGGCTTGAACACTTGCCTGTCAGCGTCGTGACAGCGCTCAAGCCTCAAGGGTGCCCCGAATTTCATACTAATTTAATCAGGAATTAAGGCCGATGCGAAAGAGAGATGGGATTCCGAACCCTCATCAGCAGCACAGCCCTCCTTTTCCTCACGAGCACGCTCTCCGATCCTGGAGCCAGCGCCGTGTCGCTCCTTCCTGAGGGCGAACTTGCCGACCGTCTGGGCGCTGCACTCAAGGTGCTTCGAAGTGTGCCCACGGGGCGCGCCCTTCTCGAGCGAGGCCGAAAACGGTTTCATCTGGCCGATGCCGCAAGTTTAAGAAGCCTCTTCAAGTGGTCCGATATTTCTCGTACCGATGCGATCCTGACTCGGCACTACGACCCGGGCTCGCAAACGGAAGTACGCGAGCGCTTGGTCACCGTTTATCTGAAAAAGAATCAAAGCTTTGATGACCTCGTTTTGGACGTGGCTCACGAAATGACCCATGCCGCTGGCGAACCTAACTGGGATCCCTACGATCCCCACCTCACGGCGGTTCGCTACATTCGCGCTTCTCTGGAAGGACCGGGCGGGGAAGTCGATGCGCTCGCCAACGAGTGTCGCGTCAGCCTGGAACTCTCCTCACGCTACGGCACTTCGGCTCACCGCTGTGAACGCTACCGTCTGGGCCGCTCAAGCAACCAGGTAGACCGAGTTAAAATCCGTAAGGATTTCTATCGGATGGGAACTTTTCATAAAGAAATACTCCAAGCCCTGGGCTCGGACGCCGCTTCGTTCCCCGACCTGAGCACCGAAAACCCCATGCTCTTTTCTTCGACAGGTAACGCCCCGTATCCTTTGGCGCTGCTTCGGGAGTTTCAAGAGATCAACGGCGTGGCCTGCAGCAACACCCGCCGACGACTCAGCTTAGCCGCTCAGAGCTCGGCGCGAAGCGAATCCGGGCGATTGCCTGCCTCAGAAACAACGAGCGGCGAGAGGCCAGCACTTGCGTCTACCGACACCCGGACCGAGACTTTTCTAAAGCTGCGCTGCAGTCAGGACTAAAATCACTGCCTATCCCAAAGGCCCATCCTTTGCAGCCCTCCTAAGGCATGATGGGAATCCTCGGTTGGGTCATCTTTGGCTTTGCTGTGGGCTTGATTGCACGCGCGCTCCTGCCCGGCGATGACACGCTTGGAGTCGTCGGAACAACAGCTCTTGGCATCGTAGGGGCGCTCTTAGGCGGCTGGACGGGGCAAGCACTGGGCTGGTACCGGCCTGGCCAAGGAGCTGGCTTCGTGAGCGCTACGATCGGCTCAATCGTGATTCTGAGTCTTCGGCGCGCTTGGGTAGTGCGCCGAGACCGAAAGAAGATCCTTCAGTCGTGGCAAGATTCGGAAGCACGCCGCGACAGGGCCGCGTAACCTATTGATTAACAAGCCTTCTTTAAGATTGCCCCGTCTCTGCCGATCCCCTAAACTGAAGAGACGTGAATCTTTATCTGAAATGGAAGGCGCAGTGCGGGGACGTCCTGATTCCGCGCGGAGACTACTCCGTGGCGATCCATCGGGACTTGTCGATGATTACGCTCCTAGGCAATGGGAGTGAATTCAAACTCAACGCTCAGAAGCGCCCCACGAAGGCCAAGATCAAGCAGGTGCGCTTGGTATTTCAGCCTTCTTTAGGATCCATCGCCTGGGTGCTTTCGGTTTGCACACCGCCGAACGTCGAGTGGTTTTGCCACCTCAAGATGATCAACCAGGAAGAGGAACGAGAAAAAGAGAAAGAGAAGGAACGACTCCGTCTCCTTCGCCTGCTTCGTTAGGTCGCTCAGCGAGCAGAAAAAGAAAAACCCCCAGACCGCATCGCGATCCGGGGGCTCGATCTTTTCTCAGGCGAAACCTTCAACCGCAGCCGATTAGGCGCGGCGAGCTTTGCTGATACGGGACTTGGTGTTTTTCAGACGCGCCGAAAGGCCGTCTTCTTTCACCGAGAACAGGGCCTGAGTGATGCCGCCCAACTTGTCGATGGTGCGGATCGCGTGCGTCGAAAGACGCAGCGTCAGAGTCTGTTGCAGCTCGGGAATGAGGTACTTCTTGTCCTTGACGTTCGGCAGCCAGCGGGTGCGGGTCTTGATGTTCGAGTGGCTGACTTTATTGCCGGTTACCGGGCCTTTGCCGGTCAGTTCACAAACGCGAGCCATGTCTCAGTTCCTTCCCGCCTTGGCTTCGGCGATGGGCTTACCGGTGGTCTTAGCGATGCGAGTGCGAACCACTTTGCCGTCCTTACCTTTGGAGGTCTGGACTGCAATGCGGGTCGGCTTGCCTGCGCCGTCCACCAATTGGACGTTCGAGTAATGAATCGGAGCTTCCTGGGTCAGAACGCCGCCTTGCGGATTCTTCTGGGAAGGCTTCACGTGCTTCTTGCGGAGGTTCACACCTTCCACCAAGATACGGAGAGTCTTCTCGCTGACTTTCAGAACCTTGCCGGTCTTGCCTTTTTCGGCACCAGCGATGACAGCGACTTGGTCGCCTTTTTTAATCTTCAGTTTCATGACAACGACTCCTGTCTCAAGCCTTGCGGGCCACTACGCCCTTGGTCAGGCATTTGCTGCAGATCCGGTGCACGCGGATCTGTTCGCCGCACTCCGGGCAAGAGGTCAGCGAAAAGCCTTCCTCAAGCTTGTAGGCGGTCGAAAAACGCCGCATGTTCCGGCGGCTTCTCGAAACTTTTTTCTTCGGTGTTGCCATTGTGCTTCCTTCTTTGCATCGGCGCGCTCGACCCCAGGGCCGCGACTGCGCTCGTAAACTTGACTGAGCACGAGTGAATAATCGGTCGCGCTCCGAGTTTCAAGCCTAGAATCTCAGGAAAATCACTTCCTGGGGGGCCTAGACGCCTTCTTTTGCCACTTCGGCAGCCCTTTCGGCTAGCCCTTCCACCACAGACTGGAAGAAATTCCGGTCCTCGAGGCGTCCGCGGCCGAAACGAGACTCCATTTCGCGCCTCAGGGCCGGGACCCGGGCCGTTCCCCCGGTACAGCACACCAAATCAACTTCAGAAGTAGAAACCCCTGCCGCTTTCAATGTCTCGTCCAGAGCCCCGATGATCCGGGAAATCCGGTCCGAAGCGGCGTCTTCAAACCCTGGGCGCGAAACGTCCTGCTGGATCTCGACTTCCGGGTATTCGAACTCAAAGCGGGCTTCAGAGGCCTCCGAGAGCGTCCTTTTGACACGTTCAATCTCCTCGAACACGGGGAAACCCAGTTGTTCGTGGATCAGCGCAAAAAGGCGATCCATCCGCTCACGGTCTTCGCCGCCTAACGACCACTGACGCACGTTCCGGAAGAACTCCAAAGTGTCGCGCTTCCGAAGGACCGAGATCTCGGCCGGGGCGCAGATCGATTCCATCAAACCCTTGGGCATAGTCAGAGTGTTGGAACCAAAAGGAACCCGGTACTGGACCGTTGAACCGAAGTGGGGAGCGATAAATCCGCGCATGAGGGCCCCATCGAGCGAATCCCCAGCCAAAGCAACGCCCCCAATCGCTAAAACATCGGAAGGCTGAAAGGGCCCCGGGTGAATCCGGATCAAAGTGTAATCGGAAGTCCCGCCCCCGTAGTCGGCCACCAGAACCACACTTTCGCGAGCAGCTCCCTGAACCCCGAGCTTGGCCCGGTATTCCCGAGCGGCTGCCACGGGCTCAGGCAGGAACTCGATGTGACGGTACCCTGCCAGACGTGCCGCTTTTTCTAGGCGCTCCTGAGCAAAGCGGTCTTCCACGGGGTCATTCGAGAACCGCGCAGGCCGCCCCATGACGACACTGTCCGTCTCAGTCCCAAAATGCCGATCGGCCCGGCCCTTCAGTTCCCTCAGAAAAAGGGCAATCAAGTCCTCGAGGAGCATCATCTTTTCATCGATGTGCGTCCCTAGGAAACTGGCCTGAGGAAGGAACTTCTTGATCGAGCGAATCAATCGCCCCTGAAGATCGCGAGCCGAGAACTCACGAATCGCTTTCGTTCCGAAGTGCACTTCTTTGGCACTCGCGAAGTAAAGAACACTCCGCAGGATCTCGGGTGAGGAACTCTCCGGATCCAAAGGAATAGGCCCCTCGGCGCGTCCCGGCAGGCCTGAAGCCAGCAAACTATTGGAAGTACCGAAGTCGATAGCGTGAACACGGGTCATGAGGGTAGGGTGCCAGTGCATGCGTTATTTGCACACCATGATCCGCGTGGTGGATCTCGAAAAATCACTTCGTTTCTATACCGAAGGGTTGGGCTTCCAGGTCGTCAGTCGCCAGGACTACGAAAAGGACCGCTTCAGCCTCGTCTTTATCCGGGCCCCTGGAGACTCTGCCTCGGGCCCGTTGATCGAACTCACTCACAATTGGGATACTCACGCCTACACGCGCGGAGATGCCTACGGGCATACCGCTTGGCGGGTTGAATCGATCGAAGCAATCCAGTCGCGTCTTCAAGCGGCAGGCTACGACCTGAGCTGGGG
>JACCEB010538709.1_pt1 | contig 18056 bp, 16 predicted proteins | sample 7454761 | NCBI WGS metagenome assembly JACCEB01 (sample SAMN15323454, study PRJNA562643) | freshwater metagenome | isolation source: river surface water | place: USA:Blue River Watershed | collected 2017-08-18 | reverse complement strand
CGAACGCGATCGCGTCGTCCACAACTGCCTGCGCGGGCGTGGTTACAGCGTGCTCAACTGACAATTCCGGATTCCGGGGACACGTAGTACACTGGCCGCCGCTTCCCGCGCCGTCAAACGCGCGGGAGGCGCACCAAACAACATGGACCCCGAGGTTCCGAATGATGAATGCCAGAGGCCTGGTACTGCTTTGCCTTGCCACCATCCTGACTGCGTGTGGCAACAACAACCACCTGCCCTTCCCCCGTGCCACGATGTTCCCCGGCAGCGAACAGCAGAAGATGCAATCCGCCGCCCACTGGGATGTGCTCGCACGGCACGAGTCGGAGCAGATCCTCGCGGCTCTCGGCACAGTCGATGGCAGCACGCCTCCAAGCCTTTATCTGGGCGACCCGGCACGCAACGCAGGAGAATTCCAGAGCGCCTGGCACAACATGCTGGTGACCGGCCTGGTCAGCCAGGGCGGGGATGTCATGCTCAGTCGCGAAGATGCCCTGTTCACCGTCGAGCATGACATCCAGGTGGTGGAACACAATTCCCGCGAGAAGCTGCCACCGCGTCCGGGCACGGTCACCGCGTTCCTCGCCATGGCGGCCGGCATCGATGACACGCAGTACTGGCAGGACCAGGGCCTGGTGCTCATTCCCGTCGCCCTTGCCGCCGACCTGTGGAACAAGTTCAAGCGCGACACCGACGCCGAAGTCACCGAAGTCATCATCACCACCCGCGTGCTCGATGCTCGACGCATCGCCCATGCCAGCACCCGCGTGTACTACTTCAACCCGGAAGACATCGCCCACTACCGCAGCCAGGGCCGCACCTTCAATGTTGTCGCAGCGGGGAGCAATTGATCATGAACCAGCGTTTCCTGCGTGGCAGCCTGTTGTCTCTCACATTGCTGCTTGGCGCCTGCCACAGTGCCTACGACACCGGCTTCGACGCCATCATCCAGACCAATCGCGCCGCTGCGAACAATCTCATCCGCATGGCGGGTGACGAGATTGCGCCGGGGGCCAACATCATCGCCGCCAGCTTTGCCGACATCGACGACCTGACGCGCTCCTCGTCCTTCGGGCGCGTGGCATCGCAGCAGCTGGTGTCCCAGCTGACCGAGGCGGGCTATGCGGTGAAGGAAATGCTGCTGCGCGACAGCGTGTACATCAGTGCGTCGCAGGGGGAGTTTCTGCTCTCGCGCGAGATCAGCGAGATCAGCACCGAGCACGACGCCCAGGCGGTACTGGTGGGCACCTATGCGGTCGGTGAGAACAATGTGTTCGTCACGGCCCGGCTGATTCGCACGGCGGACAGCGTGATCCTGGCGTCTCACGATTACGCCATCCCCTACACCCGGGACATGCGCATCCTGCTGCGCGACTGGGAATAGCCCTGCCCTCGCGGGGCGGCGCAGGCCTCAGGGCGCGCGCCGCTCCAGCACTCTCACGTAGTGATGCAGAATCTCGTCGTAGGTGGTCACGCCAACCTTGACCTGAGCCTGCGGGTCGACGTTGTGCGGATTGGCGGCTGAATTGTCGTATACCGTCTCGGTCACCAGGCGACTGCCCGCCGGCAGCGCCACCCGCTCGCGCAGCGGATAATTCATCTGCCAGTTGAAGTTGTAGTTCGCCACATTGATCAACGGCAGCAGGCTGCCATCGGGCAGTTCCGCGTTGATGCGCATGCTCTTGCCGCGCGTGTGGGTCTGCGGCGCAAAACTCTCCACGAACACCTCCTGCGCGAAGGCGGGCGCGGCGGCCGTCTCGGCCTGGTTGTCGACCCCGGGCGCGATCGTGAAATCCTCGTTCAGCGTGATCACATTGCGCACCTGGTACTGCGGCGGCGTGTCGCGGAAATAGAAACCGATGCGCGTGCGGTCCAGACGCTCGCGGCCCCCGGTCACATAGCGCAACTTGAACGACAGATCGCGGTCGGCGCGCAGCAGATAGCCTGAATCCTCGGCGAACACTTCCTGCGGGCGACCTGGCACATAGAGGCTGATGAAGTCGGCATTGTCCGGATCGATCAGATCGGCTGGATTGCGGTCGCTGATGGCTTGATCCACGGCGTGCACCAGCAGACTGTGCAGCACGGAGGGCTCGCCCACGTCGTAGGCGACGGCCTGCACCCAGCGATCCTCGGGCAGCGCTAAATCGGCCCGCTTGATCAGGAAGTCCACCATGCCGGTGGCCGGCACGGCCTCCTCCGGCACCTCGATCACCAGATCCGGTTCCCCCAGCGCCCACTCGGGAGCCGCCGGCGCTGGCGTCGCCAGCGGGTCGTCCTCGCCCTCGCGGCGCGCGCCGCTGTCGATCCAGTGCACCAGCGTCATCAGCTCGTCGTCGGTGATGGTGTGGATGTCCCCCCACTCGCCCACCTCGGTGTCGATCTGCCCGGGCGGCATGCGCCGGGTGATCAGCACTTCGCGGATCATGGGGCTCCAGCCCTGCATCATGCGATGACTCACCATGGCCCAGGGGGCCAGGCCGTCCTCGACATGGCACACGGTGCAGCGGCGCTGCACGATGGGCACAATCTCGTCCTGATAGGAAATCCGGCGCTCGCCGAAGCGCTCGACATGCTCATAACGCAGCGCCGTGCCAGCCACTTCGGGCAGGCTGTCGGTGGCATCGGGCTCGACATTGGCCAGGGCCGCCTTGAGCGCACTCTCGAGATAGGGCACGGGCAGCTGGGGATCGGCGCCGGCGGCGGCGACGCGGCTGTCCAGCGGACCACGGTAGACGATGGCGAACGAGGACGGGTCCAGGAGATAGGCTTCGGCCGTGGTCTTCACGCCGAGGGAGCGTGCCACCAGCTGCGCCGTGTCCAGCAGCATGGGCATGTCCAGACCCTGCTGCTGCAGTGCGGCCGCCGCTGCCTCGCGGCTGACAGTCCGAGAGGACTCCAGCAGGAAGAACTCCACGCCCGCGCTGGCATAGCGCTGCTGCAGATCCTGCAGCAGCGGGAGTCCGGCGGCAGACACGGCATCGCCCGGCGTGTGGACATAGAGCACCACAGCCTCGGACTGGTTGTAACGACTCAGCTGATGAAACCGGCCGTTCTGGTCCAGCAGCGCGAAATCAGTGCCGCGCTGGGCCAATGCGGAGGAGGGGACCAGGACACTGCCCAGACAGACAGCGAACAGCAGGCGGGAAGCGAGAAGAAGGCGAGTCATCATAAGGGCTACGAACGTCGGCACAGGGGCCCGGATCAGTGAGAACTGGCCGCATTTAAGCACAGCGCCGCGCTGGGCGGCTTCCTCGAATCGGAGGAATCACTGACGGATTCCGAAGGATTGCGGGAAAGCCACCCGGCAAAGGGCTCACACGATGAAGTTCACCAGTTTGCCGGCCACGTAAATCACTTTCTTGATGCTCACGCCTTCCAGCTTGTCGGCGACCCCTGGCGCCTTGCGCGCGATCTCTTCCACCTGCGCCTGGGTCAGGGAACGTGCCACCTGCAGTTCGGCGCGGCGCTTGCCGTTGATGTGCACCGTCATGGTCAGGTCGTCGGACTGCAGCCAGTCCGGATCGGCCTTCGGCCAGGGCTGATAGGCCAGCGTCTGCGTGTGACCCAGGCGCTTCCACAATTCCTCGGCAATGTGCGGCGCGAACGGCGAGAGCACCAGCACGAACTTCTCGGCGATGGCACGCGGCAGACGTTCCTGCTTCTTCGCGAGATTGACGAATTCCATCATCTTGGCGATGGACGTGTTGAAACGCATGCCCTCGATGTCGGCCGTCACCTTGTGCACGGTGATGTTGATCTCGCGGCGCAGCTCGTCGCTGGCGCTCGCCTCGGGCTCGTCGGTGATGAGCGAGGAGAGCTGCTCGGTGTCCGGGTCGATCAGCAGCGACCAGGCACGGTCGAGGAAGTTGTAGACCCCCTTCACGCCATTGGTCTGCCAGGGTTTGACCGCTTCCAGCGGGCCCATGAACATCTCGTAAAGACGCAGGGAATCGGCGCCGTATTCCGCCACCACGTCGTCGGGATTGACCACGTTGAGGCGCGACTTCGACATCTTCTCCTCACGGGCGTTCAACGGTGTCTGCGTGCCCTTGGCGAAGGGCTTGCCGTCACGGTATTCCACATCGCCGGGCGCGTAGAAGCGGCCGTTCTCGTCGCGATGACTGATGCCCAGGATCATGCCCTGGTTGAACAGCTTCTTGAACGGCTCGCGCGTGGACACCAGCCCGCAGTCGTAGAGCACCTTGTGCCAGAAACGCGAGTAGAGCAGGTGCAGCACCGCGTGCTCGACGCCGCCGACGTAAAGATCGACCGGGCCCCAGTATTGCTCGGCCTCGGGAGAGAATGGCAGCTGCTCGTTGGTCGGGTCCATGTAACGCAGGTAATACCAGCAGGAACCGGCCCACTGCGGCATGGTGTTGGTTTCGCGCAACCACTGCGTGCCGTCCAGCTCCACCTGCATCCACTGCTCGGCGCGCGCCAGCGGCGGCTGGCCGTCTGCCGTGGGCTTGTACTCGTCCAGTTCCGGCAGCGTGATGGGCAGATCCTGCACCGGCACGGCACGGATCTCGCCAGTGGCGGGATTGTGCAGGATGGGGAAGGGCTCGCCCCAGTAACGCTGGCGGGAGAAGAGCCAGTCACGCAACTTGTAGGTGGTCTCGCCCTGTCCGAGTCCTTTTTCCTCCAGCCACGCGATCATTCTCGCCTTGGCCTCGGCGGTGGGCAGGCCGTCAAGGAAGTCCGAATTCACGGCCAGGCCTTCCTCAGCGTAAGCGGCCACACTGACATCGCCACCCTGCACCACCTCGATGATGGGCAGACCGAAGGCGCGCGCAAACTCGTAGTCGCGCTCATCGTGTCCGGGCACCGCCATGATGGCACCCGAGCCGTAATCGGCCTTCACGTAGTCCGCGATCCAGATGGGCACGGGCTGACCGTTGACGGGATTGATGGCGTAACCGCCGGTGAAGACGCCGGTCTTCTCCTTGGCGGCGGCAGTCTCGCGATCCAGATCGCTGATGTTCTTCACGCGCTGGACATAGGCAGTGACGGCCTCGGCCTGGTCTGCGGAAGTGATGCGCGCCACCAGCGGATGCTCCGGCGCCAGTACGCAGAAAGTGGCGCCGAAGAGCGTGTCGGGCCGCGTGGTGAAGACCTCGAATTCACCCTCGCTGCCCTGCAGGGCGAAGCGCACGCGCGCCCCCACCGACTTGCCGATCCACTGCCGCTGCATCTCGATGATGCCCGCCGGCCAGTCCAGCTCGTCCAGATCATTGAGCAGACGCTCGGCATAGGCCGTGATGCGCAGCATCCACTGGCGCATCATGCGCCGCTCGACGGGATCGCCCGTCTCGACATATCGACCGTCCTGCACCTCTTCGTTGGCGAGCACCGTGCCCTGTGCGGGGCACCAGTTCACCGGCACCTCGGCCAGATAGGCCAGGCCCTTCTCGTGCAGCTTGAGGAATATCCACTGGGTCCAGCGGTAGTAATCCACCTTGCTGGTGTCGATCTCGCGCTTCCAGTCATAGGAGAGGCCGAGGCGCTTGATCTGCCCGCGGAAATTCCCGATGTTCTCCTGGGTGATGACAGCCGGGTGTCGCCCCTCACGAATGGCCGCCCGTTCGGCGGGAAGGCCGAAGGCGTCCCAGCCCATCGGATGCAGCACATTGAAACCGTTCATGCGCTTGTAGCGCGCGATGATGTCTGTCGCTGTATAGCCCTCGGGGTGTCCGACATGCAGACCCGAGCCGGAAGGATAGGGAAACATGTCCAGCACGTAGTACTTGGGTTTGCTGAAATCCGCATTCGACACGCTGAAGGTGTTGTGCGTGTCCCAGTATTGCTGCCATGCAGGCTCGATGGCCGCGGGATTGTATTTCTTGCTCATGGTGGGTGCCGAGAATGTCCCTGTGTCGATGAATCACGTCAATCGTTTGATTGGATGGGAAAAATTTGGAAACGGAGAATAAACCACCTCCTGCACTATTACAATTTTGCCGACCCTCTCGACATGCCGTGAAAATCAGGCTGAAAGAAATTTGCACGCCGGCTTTGACAAGCCAATCAACAGGTCTAGAATGGGGCCATGTCACAGTCTGACACACCAGTGTCCCGACTCGATGACCGTCCACACACCCCCTGGAACAGACGACGTGAAACACGTTCTGCCATTGATCACCGCGCTGCTGCTGGCCTTGTACGTGAGCTTGCCAGGCCCGCTGGATGCCTACGATGACCCCTCCGTCGCGTCGGTCACCGAGCTGCACGATGATTTCGTCTCTTCCAACCCCCGCCACGATGATCCAGTCGTGGTCCCCACCGAAGCCGTGTTCCACCTGCCCCCCATGGCAGCGGTCGCTCTGCATGAACCGGTGCTTGAGCAAGCCGATTATCAGCCTTCCGTTCCAAATATCCGCGATCCTCCCGAATCCTTCGCTGCCTGAAGTTTCACAACGAAGAACCTTGTGCCTTGGTGAGCATGGCCTTGCGTCATGCCTCGCAGCTGCCTGCGCCCGATGTCTTGCGCAGCGCGAGCCGGCACCTTCACTGACCCGGTAGAAACACTGATTGCAGGAGCACGACCATGCACAGCATTCCCTTGTTTTCCGTAAGCGACATCGCCCATCTGGTACAACCGGAAGAGTTCCACGAACTCACATTGAATTCCTCGGCGCTCGAGATCCTCACGGATTTCAAGAAGCACGTGCCGCTGACCATCGACGGCTCGCTGCCGGCAACGGATGTCGAGGCACAGATGCGCAAGGCGCACGTGAAGATGAAACTGGTGGTGGATGCCGCCAATGAATTCATTGGCACCATCAGTCTGGACGATCTCGACGAGCAGCATTTCATGCAACGCATTGCGGCAGGCAGCCTGCGTCACGAGATTCTGGTGTCGGATCTGATGCAGTCCAAGGAGCACATCATGGCACTGAGTCTGGATGATCTGGAGCGCGCCAGCATCGGCGATGTGATCAAGGCCCTGCAGAAACACGGGCAGCAGCACTGCCTGGTGGTGGATCGCAGCGGCAGGCAGATTCGCGGACTGATCTCCGCCAGCGACGTCGCGAGACGTCTGCACATCCCCATCCGCATAGAACGCATCCCGAGTTTCGTGGACATCTTCAGCTCTGTACGGCGACCGGCCGCGTGAGTCACGTCACGTAAGTCCGGTACTTTTGCCGGGGCGCGCCATGCAAGAGGCCGCCCCGGATTTTTTTACTCGAATGCCGTTGCCAGGTAGTGTGTGCACATGACTGGGAGCTCCGGCACCTTGTCAAACTCCATGCGCTCAGTGCCCACCCCCGATGGCGCGGCAGCCGTCAGAAACATCACCCGATTGCGCAGCTCGATCGTGCCAGCCCCCCAATCCATTCCCGACGGCACGAATTCCTTGCCGTAAAGACTGAAGAAACGCACAGGCGTCCATTGGATGGCCCCCCCTTCTGCAATCTGCCCGGTGGCAAACACGACATGCAGATCCGGCATGATGCGGCACTGATAGACACGATTGTCCGCGTCCACCTGCACGAAGGTGAAATTGCGCAGATATTTCCAGGTGCCCTGCAGCGTGGGAGCACTGCTTTGTGCCAGCGCGCTGGCGGAAGAAAGACTCCATGCGGTCAGCAGTGCAAGGACTTTGTAGTTCACGTCGACGACTCCTCTGATCTGTGGGACGCCCCAAGGGCGGGGCTCATGCTTACCGGTTTGCGGACGCTTTTCAAGCCGGCTCATCCCCTGTTCGCGGTTAGACTTGCCAGGGCCGCTGCGCTACTCTTTCGGCATCGCATTTCCAGGAACTCCCCCATGTCCCTCGCCGTCGATTCTCCTGTTGCAACGCACATGAAAGCCACCTCCCCCCTGCACGCCACTGTGCTGACAACCCTTGCCTTGCTCGGTGCGCCAGTCGCGTTCGCACAGAACGTCGGTGGCACACCGCTGTACGGTGATGTCACGCTCAGCGCAGGGTTTTCCCCCGACCCGCACGTGGTCGCCGTCAGTGCGGGAGGCGGCGACAGTGCGGCCGACAATGGCGCCTCCTGCACGGGATACATCGCCGCCGATCAGCCGGACTATCGCGTGAACTACACCAACGGCACCTATCAGCTCGGCATGTTCGTGCGCGCCTCGGTGGACACGACCCTGATCGTCAACGCGCCGGACGGCAGCTGGCACTGCAACGACGACTTCGCCCAGCTGGATGCCTCCAGCCCCGGCATCGTGTTCGGTTCGCCGCTCTCCGGCCAGTACGACATCTGGGTGGGCACCTACAGCAGCGGCGAGGGCGGCACCGAGGCCAGCCTGGTACTGACGGAGCTGGATGAAGCGAGCTGGCAGACCATGAGTCTTCCGGAGGTCGACGTCGACTACAGCAGCGCCCTGGCCGATCTAGCGGATGAGCTGATCGAATTGCTGCCCGCCGGCGAGAGCACCGGTGCCCTGAGCGGCACCCTGACCGACACCGACGAGACCCTGCCGGGTTACGGCTATGCCGACACTTACACCTTCCAAGGCAGCGCGGGGCAGCCACTGGTGGTCGACCTGCAGTCGGACGCCTTCGATACCTATCTGCTCCTGCGCTCTCCCAGCGGCGAGGAGTTCCGCAATGATGACTATGAGGGCGACACCAGTCGCTCGCTGCTCAGCATGAGCCTGCCGGAAGCGGGTACCTGGGAAGTGGTGGCCTCCAGTTTCATGGGCGAGGAAACCGGCGCCTATTCGCTGCAACTGAATCTCGACAGCAGTGGCGCCGCGCTGGCCGACGACGCTGCCCGGGCCGAGCGCGGCAGCCTGGCGACCGGCGATGCCACCCTCGGCAGCGGCGAATTCATGGACGTCTACGAGATCGAGGGCCGTCCGGGGCAGCAGCTGATCGCCGACCTGCGTTCGGACGACTTCGACACCTTCCTCATCCTGCAGGCGCCCTCCGGCGAGACTGTCGAGAACGACGATGCCGACTCCATCAGCCGCAGCCTCATCGACACGCAGCTGACGGAACTCGGGACCTATCGCGTCGTGGTCACCTCGTATGCCGTCGGCGGCACCGGCGACTACACGCTGGACCTGAGTCATAGCGCGGGCAGCCCCGACTCCACCGCGGCATCGCGCGACATCCTCAGTCTGAGCCTCGGCGAGAATGCCAGCGGGGAGCTGAGCGGCCAGGACGTCACCTCCGACACCGGCAATTTCGAGGATGCCTGGGCCTTCACCGGCGAGGCGGGCGACTCGCTGCGCATCAGCCTGCGCTCCTCCGAGTTCGACACCTATCTGCGGCTGATCACGCCCTCGGGGGAAGCCATCGAGAACGATGACTTCGAGAGCAGCCTCAGTGAGTCCGCCATCGAGATCGCGCTGCCGGAGAGCGGCCGCTACCGAGTCGTGGCCACGTCTTACAGCGCCGCCACCGAAGGTGCCTACACCCTGCGTGTCGACCCGCTGGAGCAGGCACCGCTGATCGTGCAGGAGCGCCAGGGCGGCACGATCTACGGCGTGTTCGCCGGCATCAGCGACTATCCCGGCACCGACGCCGACCTGAGCTACACGGATCAGGACGCCACGCGCGCCCGCGATGCCCTGATCAACGGCGTCGGCATGGCGCCGGACAACGGCATCGTGCTGCTCAACGACCAGGCCACCATCGGCAATGTGCGCTCCGCCGTGGAGCGCATCGCCGCCAACATCCGGCCGCAGGACACCTTCGTGTTCTTCTATTCCGGGCATGGCAGCCGCCTGGAGCGCCCGGACGGCCCCAACAGTGCCGATCCGGATGGCATCGACGAGACCATCGAACTCTACGATGGTTCGGTACTGGACGATGAACTCAGTGCCCTCTTCGACTCCGTGAACGCGGGCACCACCCTGCTGGTACTCGACTCCTGCTTCAGCGGCGGCTTCGCCAAGGACATCGTCTCGCGGCCCGGGCGCATGGGCCTGTTCTCCTCGGAGGAGGATGTCACCTCGCAGGTGGCGGCCAAGTTCCGTGCGGGGGGCTATCTGTCCGTCTTCTTCGAGGAAGCGCTGGAAGGCTTTGCCGACTTCGACGAAAACGGCGAACTCACCGCGCTGGAGCTGAGCGAGTATCTGCACGATCGTTTCCGCCACGACGTGAAGTCCAAGGGACTGGACGACTATGTGCTCACGGGCGGCCCCCAGGCGGGCTATCAGCACCTGGTGGTGGACCGCGGTGGCGTCGGCCCCTACAACGTCCTCTTCAATCACTGACCCCATGAGCCACTCCACCGGGCGACCACTTCTGGATTTCATGGACCTGCTGCTCGACGCGGTCTGCGTCGTCAATGCGCAGGGTCGCTTCGTTTTCGTCAGTGCTGCGTGCGAGCAGCTGTTCGGCTACACGCCCGAGGAAATGGTGGGGCGCAAGATGCTGGACATGGTGCACCCGGAGGATCGCGAGACCACGCTCGCCATGGCCACGCGCGTGCAGGCCGGCGAACTGGTGCGCGGCTACGAGAACCGCTATCTGCATCGCGACGGCCATGTGGTGCATGTGTTGTGGTCGGCTCGCTTGTCCGAACGCGATCAGTTGCGTATCGCGGTCGCGCACGACATCAGTGAGCGCAAGCGGGCCGAGATGCTGCAGGCCACGCTGTTCGCCATCTCCGAGGCCGCGCACGATGCCGAGGATCTGCCGACTCTGTTCGCGCAGATCCATCGCATCGTCGGCACGCTGCTGCCTGCCGCCAATTTCTTCGTGGCCCTCTACGACGAGGAAAGCGAGCTGTTGAGTTTCCCGTATTTCGTGGATGCCTTCGACACGCCGCCACCTCCCTGCCGGCTGGATTCCGGAACGCTCAGTGCGGAAGTCGTCAGAAGCGGCAAGGCGCTGTTGCTGACGGCTGACACGGAACACTCACCGCTGGGGGAGGAGCGTCCGGTCACAGGTACTCCCGCGGTGGACTGGCTCGGGGTGCCGCTCAAGCACGGCAAACGCAGCATCGGCGCCCTGGTGGTGCAGTCCTACACCACCGCCGTGCGCTACAGCGACCACGACAAGCAGTTGCTGCAGTTCGTTTCCACGCAGGTCGCGGCGGCCATCGTGCGCACCCAGCTGTTCGCCAGACTGCTGCATGCTGCCGGGCACGACAATCTGACCGGCCTGGCCAATCGGGCCCTGTTCGAGGATCGCTTCAACACGGTGCTGGCGCGGGCGCGGCGCGAACAAACACGCTTCGCCCTGCTGTACATCGACCTGGACCGCTTCAAGGGCGTGAACGACTCCCATGGCCACGCCACGGGTGATCGAGTGCTGCAGGAGGTGGCACAACGTCTGCAACGCGGCATGCGGAAATCGGACACGGTGGCGCGCATCGGCGGCGACGAATTCGTGGTCCTGCTCACCGGGCTCGTGCGACCCGAGCACGCGGGGCAGGTGGCAGAGAAGATTCGCGGCTCGCTGAGCGAAGCCCATCGTCTGGGAGAACTGTCACTGATCTGTCCGCCCAGCATCGGCATTGCCGTCTATCCCGACGATGGCAACAGCCTGGAAACCCTGCTGCACCATGCCGATACGGCCATGTACAGCAGCAAGAAGTCCGGCCTGTGATCACTCGCGAGAGCGCTGCAGCCACGCGTCCAGGCGCGCACGCTGTGGCGGGGTGAAACGCAAGCCCAGCTTGCTGCGGCGCCATAGAATGTCCTGTGTCGTCCGCGCCCATTCGTGCTCCTGCAGATAGGCCACCTCGCGCGCGTGCAGTCCGAAACCGAAGTCCTCCCCCAGATCCGCCATGCAGCCGGCGTTGTCGAGCAACGCGCGGGTGCGGGTGCCGTAGTGTCCCAGCCAGCGTTCGAGCAGGTCCGGCGGCACCCAGGGGAAATCCTGCTGCAGCTCCCGGCGCAGAGCCTCGCGATTGCTGAAGTCGCCCCCCGGCAAGGCGGCCGTGGCTGTCCACGGGCCGGGCAGGGTCGGGAATACCGCCCGCAACCTGTCCATGGCGCTCTCGGCCAGACGACGGTAAGTGGTGATCTTGCCGCCATGCACCGTCAACAAGGGCGCACCGCGGCGCTCCAGGGTGAGGGTGTAGTCGCGGGACACCTTGGAGGCGTTCGCCTCGTCGCTGGCCAGCAGAGGCCGCACGCCGGCGAAGTCATGCAGCACATCGGCGGCCGTGATCCTGCGCCGGAAGCACTCGTTGCTGATGGTCACCAGGTAGTCGATTTCGGCGGGCGAAATCCGCGCGTCGGCAGGGTCGCCCGCGAAGTCTTCATCGGTGGTGCCGATGAGGGAGAAGTCCTGTTCGTAGGGAATCACGAACACCACGCGCCCATCGGCATTCTGCAGCAGGAAGGCCTGCTCGCCAGGATGCAGCCGCGGCACCACGATGTGACAGCCCTTCACCAGACGGACTCGCTCGGCGCGGCGCCCTGGCAGCACGGCATGCCCGACCTGCTCCACCCAGGGCCCGGTGGCATTGACCAGAGCGCGAGCGCGCACCTGCTGTCGCTCGCCCGTCAGCGTGTTCTCCAGTGTGAGCTGCCAGAGCCCCTGCTCTTCCTGCGCCAGCACCACACGGGTCCGTACCCGCACGCTGGCTCCCTTCTCACGCGCCAGCATGGCCAGCAGCACCACGAGTCGGGCATCATCGACCCAGGCATCGGCGTATTCGAAGCCGTCCGTCAGACTCTCCACCAGCGGGCTGTCTGCGCCGAAGCGCAGGCGACGGGAGGCCGGCAGCGTGACGCGACGGCTGAGCGAGTCATACAGGAACAGTCCCGCCTGAATCATCCAGCGCGGCCGCAGATGCGGGCGATGAGGCAACTGGAAACGCATCGGCGTGATGATGTGCGGGGCGTTGCGCAGCAGCACCTCGCGTTCGGCCAGCGCCTCGCGCACCAGCCGGAACTCGTAGTTCTCCAGATAGCGCAGACCACCGTGGATCAGCTTGGTGCTGGCGGATGACGTGCCGGAAGCCAGGTCGTTCTGCTCGCACAGCAGGACATCCAGCCCGCGTCCTGCCGCGTCGGCAGCGATGCCGGCCCCGTTGACACCGCCGCCGATGATCAGCAGGTCGTGAATTGTGGAATCTGGAATCATGGCGTTAGTATTGCCTCGCATGCAGGCCCCAAGGGTGTCTGCCTATCATACGCAAGCCGCGCGCCCGTGGCCTGCTCGAACCCGGAACACTCTGTGATGAACCGCTACATTCTCGCTTTCGATCAAGGCACCACCAGCAGTCGCGCCATCGTCTTCGACGCCCTGGGGAACCGGCTCGGCATGGGCCAGGAGGAATTCAAGCAGCATTTTCCGCAGGACGGCTGGGTGGAGCACGAGCCGGAAGACCTGTGGCAGAGCTCGCTGCGCAGTGCGCGCGAAGCCTTGCGCCAGGCTGGCATCGATGCGAGCGAACTGGCCTCCATCGGCATCACCAATCAGCGCGAGACCACGCTGCTGTGGCACCGAAGCACCGGTGTGCCCATTCATCGCGCGATTGTGTGGCAGGATCGCCGCACCAGCGCGTTGTGCCAGCAGATCGGTGAGCAGCTGGAGGCACGCGGGCAATCGGGCTTGATCCAGGAGAAAACCGGTCTGCTGCTGGATGCCTACTTCTCGGCCAGCAAGATCCGCTGGCTGCTCGACCATGTACCCGGTGCGCGCGAGCAGGCGCAACGGGGTGAACTGGCCTTCGGCACCGTCGACACCTTTCTGCTCTGGCGTCTGACCGGCGGTCGCAGTCACCGCACCGATGCCAGCAATGCCTCGCGGACCCTGCTCTTCAATATCCACGAGCAACGCTGGGACGACGAGCTCCTGGCGCTCTTCGACATCCCCGCCAGTCTGCTGCCCGAGGTGCTCGACAGCGCCGCCGACTTCGGCACCACGGCCCCCGATGTCCTCGGCGCCGCAGTGCCCATCGGGGGCATTGCCGGCGATCAGCAGGCAGCCGCCTTCGGCCAGTGCTGCTTTGCACCGGGCATGGCCAAGAGCACCTATGGCACCGGTTGCTTCCTGCTGCTCAACACGGGCGACAAGGCGCTCGTGTCGAAGAACCGGCTGCTGAGCACCGTGGCCTGGCGGCTGAACGGTCAGGTGACCTACGCCCTGGAGGGCAGCATCTTCATGGCAGGAGCGACCATGCAGTGGCTGCGGGACGGCCTGCATCTGTTCAAGGATGCGGCGGATACCGAGGCCCTGGCGCGACAGGCCCCTGCCGACTCCTCGATCATGTTCGTGCCGGCCTTCACCGGGCTTGGTGCCCCCTACTGGGACGCCGACGCCCGCGGGGCGATCTTCGGACTGAACCGGGATACGGGCATACAGGAGCTGGTCAGCGCGGCGCTGTTGTCGGTCTGCTACCAGACGCGGGACCTGCAGGAAGCCATGGCGGCCGATGGCGTGCGGCCACAGACCCTGCGCGTGGATGGCGGCATGGCGCGCAATGACTATGTGCTGCAGAACCTGGCCGATCTACTGGGCTGCCGGGTCGATCGCCCCGTCATCACCGAGACCACCGCGCTTGGCGTGGCCTGGCTCGCCGGGCTGCAATGCGGGATTCACCAATCACTCGAGGACATTGCCCAACACTGGCAGCTGCAGCGCTCCTTCGCAGCACAGAAGGACGAAGCCTGGCGCGATCAGCGCTACGCCATGTGGCAGGACGCCGTGCGCCGAACGCGCAGCAGGCTGGAATGACTTGCAAGCCGACGGCCGTTGCGCGACATTGCCGCTGGTAAACGCACCGGCGCGACACAGACGCCCGCCTACAACAAGACAGGAACTTCCCATGAGCGACAACAGCACTTCCGCACCAACCAACGCATCCCCCGCCGCCAAGGCGCTCGTCGTGGCGGCCTGGGCCAGCCTCGCCGTCGGACTTGGCCTGGGCGCCTATGCCCTCGCCGCCTCCCTGGGCGTCTGGATCGGCCTGTGGGATTTCCGCGCCGGCTTCAACATGCTGCGCTTCGTCAACGCCAGCGCTGACTGGGCGGCATGGATCACCCTGGCCGTCAGCATCGGCATCTTTGTCGGCGCCCGCAAGCTGGTACCGGAGAAGACGCAGCGCCTGACCACGCTGGCCGCCATCGGCTGTGTGGCCTGCGCCCTGGCCTATGTCGTGCCGGAATCCTACCGCGCGCCGGAGGGGACACCGCCAATTCACGACATCACCACGGACACGGACAACCCGCCGCAGTTCGTCGCCGTGGCGCCGCTGCGTGCGAATGCGCCGAACTCCGTGATCTATGGAGACCAGCCCAACTGGGATGCCACCCGCATGGCCGCCGCGCAGAAAGAAGCCTATCCGGACATCGTGCCGCAGGTGTTCACTGAATCGAAGGAAGAGGTATTCAATCGCGTGCTGGCTGCCGTCGACACGCTGGGCTGGGAACTCGTGGATCAGAACCTGGCGGAAGGCCGCATCGAGGCGACGGATACCACTTTCTGGTTCCGCTTCAAGGACGACGTGATCGTGCTGATCAGCGAGACGCCGCAGGGCACCGTGCTGCAGGCGCGTTCGAAGTCCCGCGTGGGCGGCAGCGACATCGGCAAGAACGCCAATCGTCTGCGCGCCCTGTTCGCCGAGCTGCGCTGATCACTGGCCGCGCTGGCGGCTGCCCCGCTTGCGGGTGTGGTTCAAGCGTTTGATGAACCACAGCCGCAGCGCTGGGATATCGGTGGCCAGCAGGGCCACTCCCAGCGGGATCATCCAGAACCCCAGCACCGGCAGAAACCCCAGCATTCCCGCCAGTATCAGCAGGACACCCAGCAGTCCGCGCACGATGGGCGGCAGGTGTCTCTCCCCCCGCTTCATGAACAGATAGGACGCCGCAATCAGGCGGCGCCTGCCATTGCCCTGCGCTGACTTCTGTTGTGCCATCGAGTCTCCGCCTGCTCCTGCGCCGCCATCCGACGCAGCTGATCGTCCTGTGCCTGAGGCTGTCGCCCTGTGGTATTCTGCCCGCCCGAATCGAGCCAAGCCCGCCAGGTGTCCCTTGCCCAAGTCCCGTCACATGCTGCGTTTTTCGCTGATCGCCTTGAGCGTCCTGATCCTGGCGCAGGCTGGCAGCTACCTGGTCAATTCCCGCATCCCCCTGGGCAGCAGCGTGGAGTGGAGTACGTTCATCCACTTCACTCACATTCGCAACATGGGGGGCGTGTTCGGCATGTTCCAGGGCCATGGCTGGATCTTCGGCGTGTTCAGCCTGCTGCTCGTCAGCGCGCTGGTGGTGTACCTGTGGCGAGGCCGCAGCATCGAGCCACACGAGTACATCTGCTTCGGCTTCGTCGTCGGAGGCGGCGCCAGCAATGTGCTGGACCGACTGATCTACGGCAGCGTCGTGGACTTCATCAACGTGCAGCACATCCCCTTCTGGCACTACATCTTCAATACCGCTGACGTGATGGTGCACGTGGGCCTGTGGCCACTGCTCTACTTCAGCCTGTTTCCCGGCAAGTCCGGCGGCACGGAAAGCTGAACCGACAGTCGCGCGTCATGCACGCGCGTAAAGCGCGTGGGCGGCTACCAATGCCTGCCCGCGCTGCAGCGAGGCTCCGGTTCTGACAAGGGCATCCTCAAGCGCGGCGAGACAGAACAGCACATTGCGCATGTTGCAGGCATGGCCCATCAAGCCGATGCGCCAGATCTTTCCCGCCAGGACACCGAGCCCGGCACCAATCTCCAGTCCATGATCACGCAAGAGGTTCGCGCGAACGCCGGCCTCGTCCACGCCTTCCGGGATGCATACCGCGTTGAGTTGCGGCAGTCGCCAGTCGGGAGCCACGTGAAGCGCCAGTCCCATGGCCTCAAGACCGCAAACCAGCGCCTCGTGGTGCAGACGATGACGCTGCCATGCGGCGTCCAGCCCCTCTTCGGCAAGAATGCACAGCGCCTCATGCAGACCATAGAGTGCATTCACGGGGGCCGTGTGGTGATAACTGCGCCGGGCCCCGCTGCCCCAGTAATCCATGATCAGATTCATGTCGAGGAACCAGCTCTGCACTTTCGTCTTGCGCGAGCGTATGCGCTCCACGGCGCGCGGGCTGAAGCTGACGGGCGACAAACCCGGCGCGCAAGACAGACACTTCTGGGAGCCGGAATACACGGCATCGATGCCCCAGAGATCAGTCTCGACAGCAATGCCGCCAAGGGAGGTGACGGCGTCCACCACTGTCAGCACGCCCTGCCGCGCGGCCAGCGCAGCGAGAGTCTGCGCATCGCTGCGCACGCCCGTGGACGTTTCGGCATGCACGAAGGCGAGCAGACGGGCGTCTGGATGCTCCGCCAGCGCCTTCTCCACCCTGGCAGGGTCGACGGGATCGCCCCACGCGTCCTGCACCACTATCGCCGTGGCACCGCAGCGCTCGACGTTCTCCTTCATCCGGCCGCCAAAGACGCCGTTCTGGCACACGATCGCTTTGTCACCGGGCTCCAGCAGATTCACGAACACGGCTTCCATCCCCGCCGAGCCAGGCGCGGACACGGGCAACGTCAGGGCGTTGGACGTCTTGAAGGCAAACTGGAGCAGGGATTTGATTTCATCCATCAGCTGGATGAAGCTCGGATCGAGATGGCCGATGGTCGGGCGACTCATGGCCTGCAGGATACGGGGATTCACATCGGAAGGGCCAGGCCCCATCAGTGTTCGCTGCGGAGGATGAAACGGCTGCATCATTCTGAACTCCCAGAAACGACAAAGCCGAGTCAGACCCGGCTTTGTGGAGGATTGCGAAGGCGACTGTCAGTCTTCTGAATCAGCCCCGGCAGCACCCGGACGATCCACCAGCTCGACATAGGCCATCACGGCGTTGTCACCGGGACGCATGCCGCACTTCAGGATGCGGATATAGCCACCCGGACGCTCGTTGTAACGGGGACCAAGCGCGGTGAAGAGCTTGCCCACCGCGGCCTTGTCACGCAGACGATTGAAGGCCAGTCGGCGATTCGCCACGCTGTCATTCTTGGCAAGCGTGATCAGAGGCTCTGCGACCATGCGCAGCTCTTTCGCCTTGATCAGAGTTGTCTTGATGATCTCGTGTTCAACCAGCGAAACAGTCATGTTGCGCAGCATCGCATGACGGTGTGATGCATTACGGCTGAGTTGACGGCCACTTTTACGATGACGCATAGCTTCTGATTCCTATT
>JACCEB010797757.1_pt1 | contig 18068 bp, 18 predicted proteins | sample 7454761 | NCBI WGS metagenome assembly JACCEB01 (sample SAMN15323454, study PRJNA562643) | freshwater metagenome | isolation source: river surface water | place: USA:Blue River Watershed | collected 2017-08-18 | reverse complement strand
TTGTTCTGATTATTTTCATCCATGGAAATTTCGACAACTTCCTCTTCTGGTAAGTTTGAGTTCATCATCTCACCTCGAAGAGCACTCATAGTCATCCCAATCCCTGAAATGAGTAGGATGGCGCTAAATAGATAACCCTTATTCATATGACCTTCTTGATATTTTTAACATCAATCAAGGGGAACTTTTCTTTTTCTTTGTGACAGTGGGATTTTATATCCACCCTGCACGATGAATTGAATGGAGCCAATAGGAGTGTGCTCAAGTTTCTCACCACTCTCCTGAACAAGAGCGTTACTCACTTTTATGTATGTGCCTCTTACCACGGGTTCAAGGAAGAAGTTTTTATATTGAAATTGAAGTTTTGCTTCCGCATGTCCCCCGAAGCCGGCCACATGAAATTGATTATCAACTCCTTGCCAGTTCCACCATGATCCTTGATGGTATTTGACTGTTGTCTGGGGAATCATGAGACCTGCTCCGGCCCCTAGGCCAGTATCAATTTTAAAATTTCCATTTTTTGAATGGAGAAGATTTGTTTTATAGATTGCACCCAAGTGAGCATAATTATATCCATTCGTGTGATCGAAATGGAGCCATCTCATATCGCCAGTCTCTTTGACCTGATCAAAAGTGAGTCCAGTGAGAAGTGTAGGGTCTCCACTTTCATGAGGAACAAACACTGTTTGATTGTAGTCACCTGTGACTTCATACTTAAACTGATTTTGAAAAACCCACTTCATGTGATCTAGGCCCGCTACGATATCCCAATGGTCGTTCACGACATAACCCACTCTTAAATTATACTGGGGAATTGGGATTCTCGAGGGGACTACGTAATCTAAAATGTCTTTTGAGGGTCTATCGTATCCAATCGCATCGTGAATGGTGAAGGTGCCAGAATTTGTCGTAAAGGTTGCATCTGACTTTGAGTGGAAATTTCTATTATAGCCCCATGTGAAGTAGATCATGTGCTTAGTTTTAGGAGGGTCAATTGGAAGGGCCTTCTGCACATCACCGAGGAGATTTGTTAACGGATTATCATTTCGAGGAAAGCAAAGAGGTGATTCATCTTTGTAAGTTGAAGGCGTATTTTTTTTATCTTCACCGGTGGTTTCTTCGCTAGACTGAAGGACAAGTTCGACATCTAAAAGTTCAAGTTCTGATTCAGAGATCTGGTTTTCTGAACTCTTTAAGACATGGTCTTTAGAAGTTTTAGAGAGCTCCTCAATCTTTTCATCGCTTATTTTATTCGAGTCAATTTCCTCATAGGGTATCGTTGTTGATACTCCAAATGAAAAAGATGCATATATAAAAAGATGAGCTATTACTAAAATGAACTTGGCCATTTTAAATTATCGGCTAAAAGGATAACTGGCCTTAATTTTAGGAAATTCTACAGATCCTTATTCGTACAAACTTTATTATCTTCATCATATTTCAAAGCAATATTAGGATTGGCAATAATTTCGATACGTTGTGTATCAGTATAGAGACAAGTGGTCTCCTGGTTCGGAGTCACGGTCATTTGAGCATACTTACATTCTGTATCATTAGGGAGGCAAGTGGTCTTCTGGATCGGATGCACAATCGTTTGAGAGACTTTACACTTGTCACCAATCTTGCCATGAATGACTTTTTTAACTTTGATGCTCATTTGATCAAAGAGTTTCGTTTCGTAAGTTTTTTCAAAAGGCGTGCAGTTTTGAAGGGCGTCAAAGAAGTCTTTAGTCATTTTTTTCATGTCTTCCATTTCTTGTTTTGAATAGCCCATGGAAATGTCAACATTAATACCGTCAGCAGATGTTTTTGAAATGTATTTAGCACTACCATCCGGATATTCTTTTATTTCAACAGTAGAGACTGATTCTTCCTTAGAAGGTTTGGGATAAGTTATGGTTGAATGACCGTTCTCATCTTCGGATCTTTCTTCTATGTAGATTTTCCCATTTTTTACAAATTCCCTTTTTGTCACTTTTTCCGCAGAAATAAGTTTAAAAGGGAGGGCCAAAATAAATAAAAAAATTAGGTATTTGTTCATAAATTTACATCTGCTGAATTGTACCGTCTCCAGCAATGAAGATCGTCATGTTATTCCTATCTTCTTTAATAAGTGTGGAGACAGAGTAACTTAGAACCAAAGTCGCTCCAGCAATAGGCTCCTCATCAGTTCCAATATTAGTTAAACCAACAAGACTCATTTTGGCATTAAATGTATAACCCCAAGCTACGGTAACGTTCTCCGGGACAATCTGGGCATTGGTTATAAAAGCACCCTTGCCTTTAAATTGACCGCCGTAGCTCATGTTCACATTATAGGTAAAAGAGACGACTTCGGCACCATAGCCATTTTTGTAGGTCACCTTGAATTTTACAAATTTTGGAGCTTTCCACTGAGAGAGCTTCATTGGCGTAATGTCTTTACCAAATTCAGTTTCAAGAGGAAGAACAGAAATAGGAGCATAGTTTGTGTTAATAACTGGCTTACCAGCTTCAACAATTTTATATATCTCTTTTCCGAATGCGATGATTTCTCTTAGGACAGAAATGACATCCCCAACTTCGCCACCTGGACCAGGAGAATTTTTTAGAACAAAGGGTTTATTGTTTTGAACATACTCATCAGAGCTTTCTACGACTTCGACCACTACATCGGATATTTCATAGTAAGGATCGTTTGAATCAACACTAGGATTGGCACTTGCCAAAAATGAACTCAATACAAAAACAAAACCAATCACTAGTTTGCTCATAAACGCTCCTTGTATAATAAGCAGTGCTTTTATTCTGTCAGATTAGACAACGCTGTGGCCAATTAAATTCGGAATCGAATTTTAATTAATTTAAGAGCTTTTTGGTCAGGAAGCTTCATGACCTTTTAGTTGAAACCTTAAAAGTTAATGGATTTGATTTTCTCTTCGCCTCATTACGGGCCTTCTTTTTAAGTTGTATGTCTTTAAAAGAGAGGTCTTTTTGAGCTTTAGGCTTTGAGGTCTTTAAAGCGGCAGAGGGGTTTTTAAGCGTAGTTGCGAACCTTACTTTAATCGTTCTTCCATCAAAAATTTTTCCATTTAAACCATCGATGGCCTTTTTAGCATCAGAGACTGAGGTCATTTCAATGAAGGCCATGCCGCGAGACTGATTTGTAGTGGGTTCCACGATGATTTTAATGTTTTTTATCCCTCCAAACGCAGACAACATGGATTTAAGGCCATTTCGATCCCTGTTGTAGCTTAAGTTACTAATGTAGACTGTTGAGTTTGGAGTTTGCATTTTTGATCCTTATATTTTGAATATTCATCTACCATGTTGCGTTATAGAAGTAAATCCACTAACTGCCCCCTTTTAATGGTGCTGCCTCTTATTTTTTATTAATAATATCAATTGCTTGGGATGTGTTTACGTTCGCATCACCAGATCGCCCATAGGAAAATTATTCAAACGATGGATTACAAATATAAAAAGTCCTCATTTAACACCAGCGAAAGGGGGCAGTTTAGAAGTGGTCAGAGCTTTCGATAATCTTTGGTTTTTTCTCTTTCGTCGACTGAGTTGATTGTGATTCAGTTTTGAAAATATTCTCGCCTTCAAATAGATATTGATAAAGAACAAATAAGACGCCAATAAAGACAATGAAATTAAGGAAAAAAAGATTATTCTTTTTTTTATGTGATTTATATCTAGCTTTAGGTCTCGTTACTGGTCTAGTTGGTATTCTTATGGCCAGCTTCTGTTGTGGTTGTTGTATGGACTCTTGAATACTCTCCAACTCAATTGTTGGTCTTAATCTGGGATTCGTAAGGTTTTCAAACTGCTTTTTTAACTGAATGATCATGCCAGAGAGAGTGTTTTCAGAAGTAAATTGGGCATGAGTCACAGGGCCAAAGGTGATATTAAAAAACGATTTAAAATGAGTTGGTTCGTTTGGAGTAATTTTTTTTCCCTCGATGAAAACGCCATTGATACTGGCCAGATCCGTTATGTAAAATTCACCTTCTTTAATTTCAACCAAACAGTGCTTTCTTGAAATACTTTCGCTTACAATAACGATATCACAGTTTTTTGATCTTCCTATTGTGATAGATTCGAGATGGACTCGTTTATCAATCTTTTCTCCATCCATTAATGTCAATTGAACGCGCATTAGTTAATTATAAAGACTAAAAAATTATTTTGCAAAAATTTTAAAATTATGAACTGCCAAGATACCTGCACCATGAGTGTTTTTCGTGAGAAGATTTATTTTGATCTCATCATTTAATGCGTTAATCCAAAAGAATCTCACTTCGTAATGAGTCTTCGTTATGGGACAAGATTCAGTTGAAACTGTCTCATTAAAATCTTGGATAAGTTTTAAATGATATTTACCCATAAGTTGGCCATCTTTGTTTAGGCATCCGACATAGACAACCTTTTTACTTAAATCAGCTGGTTTAAGGGTTGGGTAGAAAGGCCAATTAGCATTTATGTGTTGGGTAACTTGAATCGCTATATAACGTTGAATGGACTGTTTGACCCTTTGATCTCGAGATTTATTTTGTACATCAAGAAAATTCATAGAAAGAATGATTGCCCCATAAAGAATCCCCATGGCAACCATCGCCTCAATAATACTGAAACCTTTTTTATTCAGCATCAAACACCTCAAAAACTAAATTCTGATATTGACGTTGGATTAAATCTTCACGAGGCGGTGATACAATATTTTCATTACGGGCACTTCTTTTATTACCAGAGACGTTTTTAATAGTGCTGAAGTGAGACTTTGTACTTCTTGGGATGTAAAAAATGTCCCCACTATAATTTGGATATTTATTAGGCTCAAAGATTGGTAGGAAAAAATTTTGAGTGGAATAGTATTTTTGATTATAAAATTGTGTTCTTAAATTTTGGACATCGATTGGAAAGTCAATGTTGTAGTTATACTGATCCCCATTAAATTCACTGATGTCATGAATGTTTAGCTTGCCATTATTTTTAACGATTAGTTGACCACTCAGGATGAATTTCCCGATGAGGTGGTGTTGAAAATAATTAGATGTCGTTGGCTCATTATTTAAAATAATAGTTAAATTTTTTGCTGCAATCACTCCGCAGAAAACAGGAATAGAAGAATTAGAATTATTTCCTGAAAAATCGATTTCAAAATCCTGATTTAAATTATTGAATAGATGTAACGGATAAATGCCAGAATCGAGATCATTCACTTTTCTGCAACTTTCAGAAAGTCTTTTTGGGTCACCATACATTTTGTTATAAACTGGACTGGTCGAAAGCTTACTAAAGCTAGAATCAAAAGTGATTGAACTAGCAGGATTTAAGTCATTAAATATGATACTAGTCGTTGGTGTGTTGGGTAACGGGTATCCATCTATTGATATTGGGCTCATGTCGATGATTTCTTCCCACTGTGCAGGTCCAATCTCGTAAGGCATTTTAAAATTCAATTCTTTGGGGAGTGAATTATATTGCACTCCTTTTTTGAACACATCTCCTAATGATTGAGTACTGAGAAAACTTACAGCATCATCGTTAATACTAAAACTTGTAGCAGGCGTATAAACTTCATTATGGTAAGCCAATCTTTGAAAATCTGGTAATTTAAGAATATGTTCTAATGGTATTTTGGAATTAATCCTCGAAGGAAGATCAAATAGGACAATGCTATTTAATTTTAAACTTGAATCATTTTGAAGGTCAATCACGGGAGAAGAGCTATTTTTGAAAATAAGACCAAAATGGTTGAGAGTTAAGACATCTAGTCGGTACTTAATCTTAAATTTATGTGATCTAGGAATTCCATTAACTTTATAAGCTGCAATGACTTCAACGTTCAAAAAATTTGAAAGGGAGATTAGATTCGGTTCTCCACTTCTTTGGATGAGAATTTTTATTTTCTCCCACTTTAAAACATCATAGCGACTAGGATTAAAAAAACATTTAATTTCTGGGTGAGAAATAATCTCGTTGATATTAGTTGTGACTGGATTGTCTTGATAGCTCTTTTCAATTCGTGGATCATTATTTAAAAAGTTATAAAAACTATTTTGGAACACATCCTTAAGTGGGCAAGTTGTTATGGGAAGACGGCCCTGAAGGGCCTTCTTAATAGTATTTTGGAAGTCAGATCTCAGATAAGAACTGGCCTGGGAAGCACCAAGACCAATAATTTCTTTATCAACTTTTGAAGTTATGGAGATCCAATATCCAACCGAGCTAGCAATAAGTGCCATAATACTAAATATGACTAAGGTATTGCCAGATTCATTATTTAATAATGTTTTCCTAGCAATAAATTGTTCCGTTGCAGCTTCCACCAACTGACCTTACTTTAAAATTAATATTAATAGGAACACCGTTAAAGCTAGCATCATCAAGCTTGGGAGTATTAATTAAATTTTTATCTTTCACAGGGAGCAAGATGCTATTCTCATCCTTAATTAAAGTAATATCTGTAGGACCTTGATTTGGTTGAACTTGTCCCCAGATGCCAAGAAAATCGTGATTAAAATAATTACCAAAATCTCGAATCGCAAAAAGAGACTCAGGATGTAGATGGTTTGAAGGGTGTGCTTTTAGTGCATATTGATTATTTTCTAATTTAAATTTTAAAGGATAACTGGCAACAATCCTATGAATGGATGAAGCCTGATTAGATTTTTTGAAACATCCAGTTCGAGTAATGTTTAAAGAACTGTCGAAATGATTCTGAACCGATTGGTATCCAGCAGCAATGAGAAATCTTTTTGCTAAATTTTTCTTACTAGAATCGAATTGAGCTCTATTGGGTATTCCATTGGGATTAAAAAGATCTCGATAGGCATTTGATAAATCAAGATCTTTAATAAGGTTTTTACATGTTAAATTCATTATGAATGGTTCAAGATTGTTATAAGTTTTTTGATTTGCATTTGTTATTGCACCAACTCTATTGCAATATGACAACTTGTCAGGCATATCAAAACCAGCGATATCGTCCTTAATTTGCTTTTCAGATAATTGTTTTTTAAATTCATTAATGTCATTCAGTTTCTTACCATCTCTATCCACAGGATATGAAATACTCATGATATTTTGAAAGTGCTCTAAAAGCTTACCGTTTCCGTTTATCTCAATCCCCTCATCTCCAAAACGATATTGATAAGGTTTTGGAAAATTATCAGGTTGAGGATTTATTGGAATTATTTTGATTTTTGTAAGTTTACTAGTTTCATTTTTCTTTTCATCTATTGATTTTAAGTAATCTTCTAAATAAGTACCTAATCCAGATTCAATATTACTGAGTGAGTTTATAATTTCTATAGGTGAAGCTTTGTAGGGTTTAGTTAGGTCCATCTCTTCACTATAGTCGGGACCAACACAAGAGATTACTGAAGCATAAAGATTATAACTCTTAGATGAGAGATATGAATCCTCAGCAACACGGTATAAATTTATCAGTTCATTTTTGATAACTGTTAGTCCGTTGGCCGTATTGGGTAGATGGTTAAACCTATTCAATGTCACAGTCTGAGTTGTCGCTTGATTACTACCAGTAATATCAATTTTGTTGTATGCAATGGGATACCAATTATTTTGATCTGGTACTAATGGGTTTAGGTTATTAGATTCCACAATCCAGTAACCTACAATCACATCAAGTTTTGGAGCATCAGATGGTACAAAATCAAAGCTTGGATTTTCTGAAGCAAAGTGCGCTACATCACCATCCCCACAAAACCTTCTCGCAGATAAGCTGATTTGGCCAGGAGGTACGTATTTTATTTGAGGTGGTTGTTCAACCGACATGAGTAAAGGCAGTTTCATCTGGTTTATTGTTGAGCTAAATTTCATCGCATGAGTTGGGAGAGTTATAAATATTAACGAGATTGGGAAATACCTTGAGACTATTTTACTAAGCATATTTGCCTCGCCATTAGATTAATCCTTCTTGATGGGATTGTACCACACGCCAAACTCCTGACTGCCAAGCTTTCTTGAGAAGGTGATCGGTGCCGTGAGTTTATGGATCTTCACTCTTTTTTTGATTTCAATGGGATGCCACATCTGAGAAATCAATTGATAGATACCTTGGGTCTGGGTCTCTTCGGCCTTAAAGGTGATAATATCTATTGGCAGTGCTACGTAAGCTACTGAATTTAAAATATCACGGCTGAGGGCATACTTTCCTATATAGAGGGTGTTTATAGGGACTTGATTTAACTCATGATCGACATCACTAGGATCAGGACTTACTGAAAATGCTTTACTTGGAAAGAAATATCCACCTGCCTCCTGCCTTCCATCTCCCCACTGATCTTTGCAATTTGAAGGTAAATTTTGTCTCGTTACAATTTCACTAAAAAACGAGTTTTGAAAATCAAGCGGCTTAAATTTTATTGCGAAGACTTTGTTTGGAAATTCTAAGATCTCAAGATCATTCTTGATGCTATTATTATTATCTGGAATTTTGGGAAGAATTTTTCTTAACAGACTTAAGCAATCACTTCTTCTCTCGCTACAGGATATAATCTCTTCAGCTTCCTGGATCATATACTGATTTGGGTAGGTGGTATTATAAATAAGAAAAGGGTACCCAGTGAGCTCTTTAATTACAGAAATATTTGAATCAGACACAAAAAAAGAATGCTTAAGACCACTGTGGTTACCCTCATTAGTGCGACTTACTAGAGCATGTCCTTTGATTTGTTTTAAAAATACACTTGCGTCCCTACTTTTGATCATCATGTAAGGAGGAGAGGATGGATCTTTAATGGTCCAAGTTGTGTAAAGATTTTGAGTCGTTCCAATTTCTATTGTTTTATTTTCCCAGATTTTGTCTTTGAAATGAGGTTTCCCTGGATATGCGGGTTTGTATTCTAGATAACCCTTGGCATCCTTGTAAAACTGAATGCAGCTAAGAGAGCTCAGATTTGAGGGGAGTGAAGTGGGATCAATGAAATTTTCGCCATCAAGTTGCTTCACACAGGGCCCATCGACTGAACAACCACTTACTTTAATAGGGAGATTAAGATAAAAAGTCGATATCCCTGCCCCTTCAGTAAAGGACATGAGGTCTCTAGTCAGAGCAGTAAATTCAGAAACCTGATCTAGTTTTTTTGCTTCTTTGGAGGTCTGATTTGCAAAATACTCATAGGCCTTATAACCTCCAGCAATGGTGACCAACATAATGGCCGAGGCGATCATGATTTCAACTAAACTAAAGCCTTTATTTGAATTTATGGCGTTTTTCAAAACGATCTCCATTTTTAAAAAATAACACCTTTTTATTCTATCATAGATTAAAATAGGGAATATGTATCTTTTGGAACTAAGATGACTTATCTAATAACCTCTGGTCTTTCCTACCTCATTATTATTTCATTTCAATTGGGCATGAATGATGACTTCCTCAATTACTTGCCAACATTGATGGTCTTAATTTCTTTTCCGCACTTTATGGTGACGTATTGGGTTTGGGGGAAGAGAGTTTCAAATTGGAAAAATGAGTTAGGGGGTCTATTTTTTCCGGCCATCTATTCGATTGGTTTTTTCTTTTTGCATAAATTAAACAATGATTTCTTTTCTGTAAGTCTTCTTTTAAAAGCTTCTTATCTTTATCTTCTTTATCACTTTGGTCAGCAGTTATATGGAGTCACTCTTTGGACGGGTTACAAAAATAATGTTAATTTTAATATATTAAAAAAACGAATGCTTCGCTTTCTTTTGATTTTAACTTCTATCTATGCTTGGCTAGAAATGGAGACGAGGCAAGTTCTTAATGTTCTTTTTTATCATCCCGTAGAGCCTTGGAGTATTCCATCAGCTTATGTGGTTAGTTGTTTTTATCTAGTTCTTATATTTTCTGGGCTTATTGTTTTATGGGTTTTTTGGGATTTTTTTCAGACCAAAAGTACTAGATCATTTTTTCTTCTTGCACCTTTGGGGCTATCGTGGATTTGGTTTTTACCACCTTTTAATCAAAAGCTTATTCTTTATCTTCCCATCCTACATGCTCTTCAATACTTCCCTTTTATATGGATGAAGTTAAGATCACTCACTGCTCTAAGAAAATTAATAGTCTTCGTCGTTTCAGTTTTATCAGGATGGTTTTTGTTTCGATTTGTTCCATTTCACATTTCCCCAATCGAGGGGACAATATGGCCTGCACTTGTTTTAAGTTGTCTTAATAACCATCACTTTATTATTGATGGGAGAATTTGGAAACTTAGTGATCCCTTAAATCAAGATTTAAGAGTTAATTAATTTCTTCAATAACCCCATCCACGGCCGGAAAGTACTGCACCTTTTGGCCAATCACATGCCCTGGTGTCATGGGTTTTCCAAGCTCATCAAGAGAGAAGACACTCTCTGGTAAATTCAGGGACTGACGGACTCTCTCCATGGTTTGTGGGGCAAACGGATGGAGCATGATCATGAGATTCTTTAAAACATAAAATGAAGTGAAGAGACCATCTTGACGACCCTCTAGTGGAGCACGGTCATCGTGAGGCTTATATTGCACGAAGAAGCTATTAATTAAGCGAGCGTAATTTTCAATTTGGCCCAATAGAGTGAGATATTCAGCTTTCTCCATATTCTTAAGATAAAGCTGCACAATTTTCATGGTTTCTTTTTCGGCCTTCTCTAGGATCTTTCCTTCTGGAACTTTTCCATCAAATCTAGAGTGACAAGCCGAGATGGGCTTTTCAATCGCCGCATTCATGGGGCCTGCTAAGAATTTATTTCTTTCTTTAAAAGTTTCAAAATCAAAATTTGATTGTTTCTCTGGAAGACCCAACGTTGAAAGGAAGTATCTCACTTGATCAGGATCAAACCCCATCTCCTCAATGAGTTGATCCCCTGAGAAAAAATTCCCTCGAGATTTACTCATCTTCTCGCCATTAACCATAAGATGAAAGACGCTATAAACATCAGTCAACTGGTAGTCACCTTTTTGAGGTTGAGAGTGAGGATTCTTTTGGGATCCAAACCACATCGCTCCTTGCATGAGGACGTAAAAATAGACGTTATCCTGTCCAAGGAATTGAAATATCTTTGCTTCAGGGTCTTTCCAGAATCTTTCATACTCATTGATGTCTCGGCCTTGATTTTTAAGGGCGACTTTTGAAAATGAAATAGGAGCAATCAAAGAATCGGGCCAGACGTAGAGGGTTTTTCCTTCCATCTCTCTATCCAAATCTTTAGGGAGTGGAATTCCCCAAGTCACGTCTCGCGTGATGGAGCGATGGGCCCAGCCGTCTAAAAGAGCGCAGGGGATACCCTTGTCCTGAAGCAGTTTAAGACCAGTATTGAAATCAATTTTATTTTCAAATTGAACGACAACTTTTTTTCCTGGGGCATAACGGCTTTTGTGCTTAGGAAGTGAGGTTCTCATCTCTTTAAAAGTGGGCTCATGAGTATTATCAAATTGAAAAGCGGGCTGAACGGTTTCGAAAACCTCGTTAAAGACTCCTTTTCGCCACTTGTTTTGCTTCGTTTTAATCCACTCAGTGAGCTCATCTGAGACTTTCCACATATCTAGCCACCAGTGAACCGTGTCTTTTAAAAACGGTGTTGCATCACTTAAAGATGACTTTGGGTTTATAAGTTCACTTGGGTCATATTGGGTGCCACAAACTTCACAGTCATCACTATAGGCCGAAAGGTTTGTGCAATTTGGATTCGGGCATTTTCCTGTTACATTTCTGTCTTGAAGGAAGCGATTCATCTTGGGATCAAACCACTGCTTGGTGGTTTTTTTCTCAAGCATTCCATTGTTATAAATTTTACGAATGAATTCCTGACAAAGTTCAGAATGAATAGGAAAACAATCTGGACGTGATGTTCCTGAATAAACATTAAGGGAGATCCCATAGCGATCCAGGGTTTGTTTCTGCTTACTATGGATGGAGTCAATAAATTCACGAACCGTTTGATTGTTCTTAATCGCCGCGACTTCAGAAGTGGAGCCATGATCATCAGTTCCACAAACGTATAGAACATTTTCATGACCAATCATCATCCGCATGTAACGGGCCAGAATATCAGCTGGCACATGAGCACCCGCAAGGTGACCTAAGTGCAGTGGCCCATTAGCGTAGGGCATACCCGCCGTAATGACGGCAGTCTTTGGGCGCTTTAAAAGAGTGAGGAGGTCCTGAACGTTAGCTGGGGGAGTAAATGGTTTATTCATCTGTTTATTTTCTCACGGACCAAGACTCATTACAAGCTTTTGACTCAAGGCGCGTTGGAGCTACTAACTAAAATTTTGTCGTTTTTAAGTTTTACTTACAAACGTTTCCTAACGTTTGTTCTATATCAAAAGGAGTCGAAAGAGATTCTTGTTTTTTTAGTGATTGAATATAGAGCTCAGAAAAACTACTGTTTTTTATTTTTTTATAATACTGAATTCTTTTTTTTACTTCATTTTCTTTTCTCATGGAGCAGTAATCATTTTGAATTGTAGGAAGTATTTTTTTCCAATTTCCTGGCAAGTAATATGAGGGATTAAATGATTCATCCCAAAGAGGAGAGACATAGTCTTCAATCCGTGGTGATTTTATGAGAACCCAGTTATTCTCTTCGTTTTTACGTAGATAGTTTTTATTTTTGTTAAAACAAAAATTTTTATAAAACTGAAGTCCCTGATAGTTCGCTTCCAAGTCTGCGTAGCTGAAGACTCCACTTGCCCAAAAACCATGCAAAGTCAGTTCATCGAGAAGGCCATAATCAATGGCGGCTTTTTCGGCTTCATCAATTGATGGAGACAATTTCATATTTTTAAAGAAGATAGTGAAGTAATGCCTCCCTGTTGAAGAAAAATGAGTCAGTTTATCCATACCGAAATAGATGTCATTTACTTGAATGCTCGGAGCTAGACCAAAGGATGAGAGGTAGAATCGATAGGGCACTCGATAGATACTTTCTTGAACGTAATCCCTCGTTGTAGGATAAAATTCACTTGGATCTAGGTTGTTTAAAAGCCACGTTTCTATAGGATTATCATGAACTAATCTTGCTCGAAATCGGGATGCAATTTTAGATGTGACTTCAAAACAACTTAAATTTTTTGATCCCGAGTTCACTTGGTTCAAAGCGATGTTTATTTCATTTTTTAAGTAGTGATTGATTTTTTCTGAAGAATTCTTAAGTTCAAGATCCCAAGTAAGATAGTTATCTGTTTCAAGTGAGAAAGCATTCATTGATAGGGTCAAAAGGAGGAGAAGCATCTTCATGCTCATAAGCTATAAAATGCAGCACTAGAGGTCAAGTTGGGTTAACTTTTTTGCTCTCCCGCATGAATCCTATGAGGGGACCAAAATCACCCTTGTCAGCACTTCTTAGGGCCTTGATATATTTATCCCTTCTTATTCCTGGTGTTTCCGATAAGGAGGCCATCCAGCTTGATACTGGCCAATTATTCCTTTTTTGGACGTACTCCGTATAGATTCTAGTTGTTCGACCATTCCCATTTGGAAAAGGATGAATGGTCACAAGTCTATGATGGGTTTCTGCTGAAATTTCCTCCCACTTCATGTTGCCACCACTGATCCAAAGCTTAGCATCTTCAAAGAAGTTTTTTAGTTGAGGAGCAACATCATAGGCCCGATATTTAGAAATATTGACCTCGGCCGTTCGAAATTTCCCGGCCCATTTCCATACATCTCCAAAAAGTTTCTCATGTAATTTACAGAGAAATTCAGTAGAAAGATAATTGGGATCCTTCTGCCTGTTGAGCCATTCAAGCCCTTTTTGTATATTGATATCCTCTAATTCATCGAGCTCTCCCATTGTTGTGAGGTGAGAGAAGCGGATTCCAATAATTTGATCATGGTCTAGGGGAGTAGAGCCATCTCTATCGATGATACTGTGATGATTCATTATTGATCCCAAAGGTACTTTGAATAAATTCTCTCTTGAACCAGATCTTCTAGTCTCTCATTTTTTTCAATGTTTACACTCTGATCCTCTAAGCTCATATGAGTTTCAGTTTCATTCATTAATTGGATCGTTTTTTTGATCGCCTGATCTCGGATGATGTTCTCGATGTTTTTTCGTGGGACAAACCCATAAACGAGGTCGCAATCCATGGCATCAGCAATTTCTTTTAATTTGTGGATCGTTATTCTTCCCTCCTTTTCTAGTTTAACGGAACTACTAAGAGAGGATTGGGCCACACCAAGTTTCTGGGCCAACTGAGTAAGACTCATACCTAGACCAAGTCTTACATACTCGATCCATGAAGAAATTCCTTTCACTTGAGCTTGGAGAGGTCTCAGTTCTTCAAGTCGTTTAGAAACTTGCTTGGTGATTATTTTTTGTTCTTTTGGTGTTTTCATGAGTTTATTATCGGATATATTCTACTTTTTTTAAATAAAATATTGAGTATATTGAATAAAAAATGAGTTTAATTATCGTACATCTTCGATATTATTTCTAAGTCATTAAAATTTCATTTACGACTAAAGCTTTTAGAAACAAGTCCGACAAGCCTACTCATGATTAAATACCTCATTCTTCTTCTGATTATGATTCCTTCTACTTCTTCCGCCGCTGTTTGCGAGGGAGATAACTGTCAGGTCATTTTATTTGATGACTTTAATGGCCCACAGGAGGGAGAGGACCCTTCCTGTTACACCCGAGTTCCCAATTGTAGCACACGCCCAGAGTGGGGTAACACAGGCGCCTGTTGGAATCTAGATGCAGAGACAATTTCAAAGACAGCTCTTCTAAATAAATGTACCTGGAAATTATGGCAGGGTTATTCAGTTTATGGACGAGAAAAAACCTATCGCTGGGATACCAAACAAATTGATGTTTCTAATGGGCTTCTCACTCTAACAGCGAATCCCTCAAAAGATGGCGTTGGGCTAGATGATCCGGCCTGTACCCATAATGACAGTGCCGTTCCTAAGTGCGCCTATGTTTCGGGAGGCATTGATTCAAGACCTTCCTTTGGTGGTGAACATTCGGGTTTTGATTTCCGATACGGAAAAGTTGAGATTAAGGCAAGAATGGATATGGGCCCAGGGGCGTTTCCAGCTCTATGGATGTTTGATTCTCGAACGAGACCTTATCAAAAAAGACCTATTACTGATCAAGAAAGAAATTATCAAGAGATTGATATTCTCGAAATTTTCCCAGACCTGCCTTTCGTATGGCGCGATCCCTGGAAGTTTTGGGTTCAGCACATGAGTAACGTGAGATCTAAGGCCTATCAGTCTCTTCACTGGGGAGTTGATGGAACGAACAAGGGCTTTATCAATGATCATGAAGAAATTTATCACGGTGATTATCACATCTACTCCGTTGAGTGGGAGCCCACTCAAATAGTTTTTAAAATCGATGGAAAAGTGAATCACACGATTACAAATAAGGATTCAAAAAAAGGCAGAGACGTAAGAATTCCTGATCATGAAATGTACTTAATTTTAGATATGCAATTAAGTCGAGGTACTTTTCTTAAAAACTTTTTTAAGAAAAATGTACTTGTGAATGACATCTCTCAACTTAAAGACCCAGTAAAAATGCAAATTGATTGGGTTAAAGTCACCGCCAAAAAAACCGGAAATAATGCTCTCATGACATTTCCTCATCCACCACTCGTTCCAGGTGTTAGTTATAAAGTTCAAAAAGTTTCTGGTAAGCCCACGATTGTCTATCCTAAGCCATGTAGCTGGGGTGGTGCTGAAGTGAGTGGAGAGTGTCACTTTAAAACTCTAGATATAACACCCTTACCTGATAGCATTCCTTATATGGTGAAGACCGAATTACATGACGGTGGCCCTGGAGTTTATTATTTAACTGATCCAGTTCAGTCTAAAAGTTGTCCTTATGGGGGAACATTTATCAAGACAGTTGGTGGAGAGTATTTAGCTTATGCAAAACTAACCTATTATAAAAATTTATGTCGACTTGTTTACATGCCTCCAACTGGGCCAGCTTTAGTTCCAGGTGTTCAGTATTCCATTCTTGCTCCTGAAAATGAAAGGGGATTTGGTATCTATTATCCTCAATCAGCGGGATCAAATAAATGTCCTTATGGTGGGCGTGTGATGAATTTACATGAGTACTATGGACACTGGTGGTGGATACCAAGTTGTCAGGTGATGGAACTTGATCGAAGTAAAATTGATCCTCTTCGCTCAACTGAAATATATATGCACCCAGATCCAGCAAAAAGAATCATTCGATATAGAAATGACTATTAGGGTTTAAGGCAAAGGCCCAATTGGCCAGAATGGAAGATGGGCCTTTTTCCGTTGGCACGTAACCAGTCAATAAATAGTGGAGCTGGTGCGTTCCATTTCGCGAGCTGAAATCTTAAGAGGATATAACTCTCAATAAGTTTAAAAAAATTCTCCTCTTCTCCAAAAGTAAGTGAGAGAAGATTTAAAATGCTTTCATCCTCAAGATATAATTTAATGACTCGTTTATTGACCACTAAAGGTGAAATAGAGAAGGACTGACCTAAAGAGAATTCATCATCTTTCAAATGGGTGGGTGAATTTTTTTGATTAAAGTATTGGTGAAGTGAGTAATCTTGAGGTGACCACTTAATTGAGACTTTATGATCCTTAAGCCATTTTATAAACGCTTTACTTTCACCTATATCTAATTGAGACAAATAACTCTTATCCAGCCAGCGGCCATAGGCGTCTTTTAATGTCATTCTATGATCTGTTTTATGTCTTAGGAGCTCAAGGGATTGCCGATCAGTGAAGTTAAAATATTTTACTTTTCCATTGAATCTAATTGGCGAGAAACTGACTAAAGGTGTAGGAATGCAGGGGAGACTTGGATCAAAGTCATCGTATCCCCAAGTAATTCTTCCATAATTCAGGGTTTGCTTCATGCACTTAGTTCTAACGGCTATTGTATTAATAAAATTTAAATGAGGTGATAAACATCATGTTTTATCAACTCAGTAAAATTGAATAAAAGCCGATAGTTAATTCATGGAAAACTTGGAATATTGGGTGAGAAGAATCACTGAAGAATTTTATGAAATGGTCTATGCGGACGAATGGTTTAAGGGGATTTTTACCATCGATCAAAAAGTCATTACCTCTCAGCAGATTGATTTTATGGTCGGTGCCCTTGGGGGGGAGAGAAGGTATGGCGGAAAAAGTCCGGCCGATGCTCATCCTCATATCTACATTACTGAAGAAATGTGGGAAAAAAGAGAAGGCCTTCTTGTGCAAGCAATGATTAGCGTTGGTGCCCCTCAAGAATTGAGGTCTAAGTGGCTAAAAATTGATCTTGCTTTTAAAAGACATATCGTGATGAAGGATCCCTCGGAATGTAGAAAAAGATTCTTTTCTGATGAATTAATCATCGTTCCTAATCCCGAAAAAAAGATTGCTTAAGAAATGTTGGAGGTCAAATCATATGACCCCCAAGAAGAATCATTTTAAATCTATAACACACTCAATAGCAGTCTCAATCGTTTGACGATCTTTGGTGATAACGTCAGCGAGAACCACATATTGTTTATTATTATCAACTGCGAGGGTTCTGAAAACATTTTCTTTCGTATCACTGAGAGTCGTTGTGAGAGTCGTGTGAAGAAATGATCTCGTCCCAGGATTCCATCGGTATCTAGAACCAACTTCAATTTCACTTCTTTTTATCATGTCCCTAGAGGTGCCTATCACTGCAATTCTATTAGAGAGTGGAAGAATTGATATATTGCACTCGGCCCCATCATTAGTAACGCCACTGTAATCACCTGCTGGCAAGATGGTTAGGAGTGCCTTGGTGGCATCCAATTCTTGAGCTCCGGCAGAGAGGGACATGAACAATGTGATAAAAAGGAAAATACGCACAATGAATCTCCTATGATTTAACTATTTAGTTGCCCAGCACGACATGGGAATATTTTTGTATTCAATTCCAAATTCAGGTATTGATAGTCTTTTGATGACGCCAGTACCTCTACCGATATTTGTGACTTTTGCTTCCAAAAGGGCACCACGGTTATTTGTTACTTTAAATGATTGTGTGAAGTAATTGATCTTCATGTCTTCGCCCTCAAAATCAGCGACAATTCGTCCATCAACGGAGATTGAACCATGTCCATTTTT
>JACCEB010860644.1_pt1 | contig 18071 bp, 38 predicted proteins | sample 7454761 | NCBI WGS metagenome assembly JACCEB01 (sample SAMN15323454, study PRJNA562643) | freshwater metagenome | isolation source: river surface water | place: USA:Blue River Watershed | collected 2017-08-18 | reverse complement strand
GATGTTATGGTAGCATAGCGGACTCTTAATCCGACAAGTCACAGTTCGACTCTGTGCGGAGGGACCATATGGGGGTATAATTCAAAGGCTAGAATAGCCGGCTTTTAACCGGTCTATCAGGGTTCGAGTCCCTGTGCCCCTACCACTTAGTGAAGTACATTCATCATTGGTTGTCAGCCTTGAGCGGTTGGTCACCGGGACTGCACAACGAAGTAGCTTAACCAGCACGATGAAAAGCCCCTATTACGGCGAGAATGTATTTCACTAAGTGGTATATGCGGGTATAGCTCAGTCGGTAGAGCAGTAGACTTTTAATCTATTGGTCCGGAGTTCGAGTCTCCGTGCCCGTACCAAGTATTGGTGTAGGTATAAATTTATGCCTATCATTTATCAATGGCGCAGGGATAAAATCATCCTTGGGTTTTTTATCATACATGGGTATAAATGTTTTAACACTTACCCAGCTAGAAGAAGGCCGATACGGGCCCTTAGCAAGTTCATATAGCAATTTAACTCGGCTGTCGTCATCTTCTAGCATATTATATTTAAGTTTTATGGTGTCTTTAGTGTAGTGGTAGCAAAGCTGACTGTGAATCAGCAGGCGAGGGTTCGATTCCCCAAGGCACCCCAGGTTTTGAGATAGACGATAGTTTTGAGTCCCTGCCAGTCTAGGTACAGTGGGGTTGACTGTACTGACACTATAGTATGACTGAAGCCGGTTTGTTAAAACTTGACTATTCGAGACAATCCAGCGAGTCCTCCCAGGAGGATAGTTGGGCTCTCAAAAACTATTTGCCGATGTAGCTCATCAGGTAGAGCAACGGATTGAAAATCCGTGTGTGGCTGGTTCGAGTCCGGCCATCGGCACCATGCCCCGCTGGACAAATTGGTAAAGTCGGCTCTCTCAAAAGGAGCAGTTCTCTCGGTTCGAGTCCGAGGTGGGGTACCAATTTATGTGTGTTTAGTCTAAATGTTAGGGCGCCATGACGCAGGGCTAGAAACCTTGAGATGCGGGTTCGAATCCCGTAACACACGCCGAGCTCTTATAGGTAAATGGTATACCGAAGCCATGGTAAGGCTTAATTCCAAGTTCGATCCTTGGTGAGAGCACCAAACAATTTTGTTCCCTGATAGTGTAATGGTAGCACAACACACTTTGACTGTGTCGGTCTAGGTTCAAATCCTAGTCGGGGTGCCAATTAGTATGTAATTGCGTAGTCTACATATTTTTCTAAAGATGATGCAACAAGATCAGTAATCTTGTCAATCACTGGTTTAGTTTTATTATGATATACAATTACAGTGATACATTTTTTGCCAGGAGTCACCACATCTATAGTATGCGCCGCTCTTATATTGTTAATATAATAGCAACCAGTAGGAGAGTGTTGGCAAGTATGTATTTCTTCCTTTAGAAACTGATTAATATCAGGTGGTACTGCTGGAGGCTGAAAATATCTAGCAGATATTGCTTCTTGCTCGGTGTATGCTTTTATAGTTTTTTTGAGAATTAATTTGTTTGAAATATCTTCGTATTCTAAATTAATTCTCAAGCCAAACTCATCCGGGTCTTGATGCCAAAATCTTCCAGTGTAATCTGGTTTGACAGGAAGTATTGAAATTCCATCAATGTCATCTAGTAAAATACCAAATGTATTTAAAAAGTAAGAAGCAAGCTCGGGAAATTGTCTATCAAAGTTTCCTTGCCAGCCTTCGAAGTTTCTGTTAAATGCGCTAACAGGCGCCCACGGATAATTTACTCCTAAGGTACTTTCTCCTGACTTAGAGCCCATGCTCATATACTCTCTAATTTTCTTTAGTTTAATATTATGTTCTGTCATCCATGCTTCTAACTTTGCAGAATCAACTGGAGGCGGACCATACCAATCAAGCGGAGTATACAGCGTATTAAGTAAAAGTGAGCTCATTCTAATTCCAATAGACCTTTTTCATTGAGAGTATCAAATATTTTAGAAAAACTTGGATTGCCTAGTAATCTAAATGCTAAACATACTCGTGGAACAGAATTTTTTCTATTGTCAACAGTATGCCAGGTATCTGTTTTAATCAAGACAGTACGAGCCAGACTTGCAGTGTCAACGATATCCCAACCAGTAGAATCAGTCATGTCTACGCCTTGTGGATATCCTGCACGTACACCGTTGCGTAAATCAAAGTTACCAAGCGCAAACTGATCTTCGCGTACCCAGAGGATGTCGCTTAGATCGCAACCTTTTAAAGGAATGTTAATACTGCAATGTCTAGGATCGCTAGCATTGTCAATGTGTAAACCGCCAATAACTCCTTCTCTGCAGATAAAAAGATTTACATGGTGTATACCAATGTTGCATTCTTGAAAGTCTCTAAGTAGTTCTAGTTTGGTACCTAATGTTTCTTTAATCTCTAGTGTAACAGGGTCCCAATAGTGCCAAGAACGAGTTACAAAACGTCTATCGACCATTTCGGTAATTTTGTCCTTGAAAAATTCATTACATAGTGCAGTGTCATCTGCATAGGATTTTTTAAAGTTATAGCAGTTTTTCATGCTGATATTTATGGCGTAAAACTTCATAAGTATTAGCCTAATGCCTCCATAGCTCAGTTGGTTAGAGCACCGTCTTGATAAGGCGGGGGTCCATGGTTCAAATCCATGTGGCGGCACCAATATTTCACGCCTCGCTAGCGAAAGAAAACACCTTTGCCCTACTCCTGTCCGGGGCATACACAGACCCAGGTGCGTAAAAGTCGTAGTACGGGAACTAATTTGACTTAGTCAGCAATCTTTAGTACAATAACCCAATAGGAGAATAATATGCCAAGCGTATTTTTGGTAAGTGATACCCATTTTGGTCACATGGGCGTATGTAAGTTTCTCCGTGCAGACGGGGTTACTAAACTGCGGCCTTTTGACAATCCAGACGAGATGGACGAGTACATGGTAAAGGTCTGGAACGAGCGAGTAAAGCCTACTGACAAAGTTTACCACTTAGGCGACGTTGTTATTAATCGCAAGGCATTGAGAATTATGCATCGCTTGAATGGCGACAAGGTCTTGATCAAAGGCAACCACGATATCTTTAAGCTGGAAGACTATACCCAACACTTTAGAGACATCCGTGCTTATCATGTTATGAACGGACTTATCTTAAGCCACATTCCTGTTCATCAAGACAACTTGTATCGATTTGGATGCAACATCCATGGACACTTACATGCCAACCATGTCATGCGTAGCAATGGTTATGGCGGAGAAGTAATTGACGAGCGTTACTTTAACGCTTGCGTTGAGAACCATGGGTTTGGACCTGTGTTGTTTGAAGATGCTTTAAAGCAAATCAAAGAACGCGGTGGTACAGTTGGGTTTAGGGAAGTGCCCGTTGGAGGGCCAGATTAATCTGGCCTTTCTCGCTGTAGTTCAATGGATAGAACGGGGTCCTCCTAAGACTCAAATCCAGGTTCGATTCCTGGTGGCGAGACCATCCATTTAGTAAATAGTGGATGCAAGTAGAAAGCGTTTACAGTACAAGTGTCTTAATTGGTGCCGGACCGCGGGGCGAAGCAACTGTGCATCGTACATTAACAGATCAACAAGGACATGTTTACCATACAGCTGAAAAGTTTCCTTACTATTCATATTCGGCCGCAGGATTGATTGAGCAAGTTAATGAAGTGGGAAAAAACGTTGACCTTAAAGCTTAACTAACTTTGCCCCAACCGGTTTTGGCACGAATGGCAAAAGCAAGCTCGTGCATTTTGCCAAACTCTGCACTACCTTTAGGATGCGGTCCTTTTGCTTTAAGTGCATTATATGCCTTACGCAACTCAGCCACGCTTTTGCCTTTATATTTGCCTTTTTCTTCGGGACTAACTTTAGTTTCTTTACCCCATTTTTCGTCAAGCTCCTTTGATTCGCGCTCAACAATTATGTCAATATATTTTCTTAAAAGTTGACTACTCATTTAATCGGTCCTTAACTCAGTTGGATAGAGTGCCTGTCTTCGAAACAGGAAGTCGTGGGTTCGAATCCTGCAGGGCCGGCCATATTATGGATGATACGGCCAGACGTTTTGGTAAACTGGTCGAATCTCTATGCTGGTTAATTCTTTAGGATTTCGAATAGCAAACGCACTAAATTCTCCTTTGCCTTCAGCATCTCGTATCGCCGCAAACGCTGGTTCAAAATTTAGGTAGCCAGACTCCTCGGGCATTGTATCTACTTCTTTCCAGAAGCGTTGGTTGATAAAAATTTGTAAGGTAGTTTTCATACAATTACTTAAAACATAATTTCGAAATGTTGGTAGCTAATCAGTATAGGTCCTACTTGAGTATAGTTTTGGTTAGGCAGTGTTTGATAAATGGATAAGTAAACGTGATTAGCAGTTGACACAACATTAACATTACCGTATAATAGATATATTGGAGGGCGGGCCGGACGGTAAGGCAGCGGATTGCTAATCCGTACAACGTGTTATAGCGTTGATAGGGTTCGACTCCCTAGCCCTCCGCCAAACAACTAACTAACTAACGAAAGCAACTATGTATATTAAGCCAGGAAAAACTTTTAAATTGAGTAAAACTTTTAAGAGAATGATTGCTCTTAGCGGTGGTACTAACGAACAGCGCAATCAACTTAAGAGAATGTTTATCCAGGCACAACTTGCTAGAGACGTTGTTGTAAAACGAGAACCTAGAGAAGCTAAAAAATAATATAATTGCCCCGGTGGCGGAATGGTAGACGCGGTGGTCTTAGAAGCCACTATCGAGAGGTGTAGGAGTTCGAGTCTCCTCTGGGGCACCATCCAAAGGTAATACAATGCCAACTGTGTACACAGAAGTCGAAGTAGATGTTTCACTCAGTGATTTTTCAGATGATGACTTAATAGATGAAATGGATGCTCGTGGCCTAGGTGCTGAGGTTGCCGATAGTACAGCAACTGAAATTATCCAAGCTATCTATCAAAAGCGCAGGCTAGGCCAAGATTACGAACGTGAGTTAGATCAACTCATTTATCAAGTTACCGGTAAGATTATTTAAATTGAATTTTCTGGCGTTCGTTCAATGGATAGGACAAGATTCTTCTAAAGTCTTTATGGGGGTTCGATTCCCTCACGCCGGACCATTACTTTTGGCATTGTTCTTATCAATGCCAGCAACAGCAAAAAAACCTGTCAAAACAGTTGAACCTGCCCGCGCAGTTTTAATCTTTGACAAATCTTCTAATACTATTAAAGAAGAAAAAAACATACACCAGGTAATGCCTATTGCTAGCGTTACCAAACTAATGACAGCTTATGTTGTATTAGAAAGTCGTGCCAATTTAGATGAAAAGATTACCATTCGTAGACAACGGATTGAAGGTAGTAATCATTTAAAAGATGGTATGCAAGTAACTCGCAATGAGTTAATACACTTATCACTAATATCCAGCGATAACCTTGCGGCAAAAATGCTTGCCGTTGCTCACCCACAAGGTTACGATTCTTTTATAGCAGAAATGAATGCCACGGCGCAACGCCTGGGAATGAAAGACACCTCTTTCATTGAACCAACTGGTTTACTTCCAAACACAAGTACAGCATGGGATTTACATTTACTCAACACAGCAGTTTCTAAATATAGTATATTCAGAGACTCTGCTATGAGCAAGACCTCTACCCAAGAGGCGCAAAATAAAAAAGGCATTTGGCAAAAGCTAATCATTAGAAACACTAATGCATTTGCCGGCGATTATGACATTAAGGTAGGTAAGACTGGATTTACTAACCCTGCAGGTTGGTGCATCAGTATGTTGATCAGACATCAAGGACAAGAGTTTGATATTATTGTTCTTGGTAGTCCTAGCAAGAAAGTTAGGAACGATTTAGTTTCAAATAAGCTAAATGACTACATGAGTTGGATTACTGCCAACTCGGTAATTAAAAAAATTGAGATCATTGACCCTGTTGAGATTTTAGTACCCGTTCCATAACTTCATCCCATGGTAATAAAAATCTTAAGCTAATAATAAATCTCGGTTTGTTGCCGTTCCAGTTTATAGCATGTAATATATCAGTCCTGATAAAACTTGCATACTCGTTTATTCTTACTAGGTTATTATATCTCCACATTGGTTCTTTAAGGTTATCCCAACGTTCTGCAGATGTGTTTCCTTTTACTTGCAACCTGGCTGCAGGCTTGCCATTGGGTCGCATGAATAATACTTCTTCGATAAGAGGATGATTTCTATTAACATCCCACCAAACCATTTCTTGATCTTCGTCGCCGCTGGCTAGTATATTAAATCGAACCGGAACATCTCTTTTGGCGCCGTCTATGCCTTTGTCAGACCCTTCTGGTACTGTGGTATCAATATGCGGATTGCCCCTTGGATCAGTTAGCGGATTACTAAGTTTTTTATAGATAAAAAATTGCAGATCGGGCTTTGGAAGATTATATTTGTTTGCAAACTCTATAATTTCTTTCCAAGCAGGACTCCCTTCCCATTTTGCAAGTTCTTCATCTGTGTCTATAGTAACTAGCCCAGCGAAGGGTTGAGAATTCTTTTGAAAGTTTTCAATCATTACATCAGAATGTTCTTTAATCCATTCTAGTGCTTCATTGCTAAAAGAAAACGGGACGGTATAGTAAGGTAAGCTCATACTGATATTTACCTTCAAATAACGGTTGACTTTCAGGTATAAATATTATAAACTTGTACACTACTGGAGATTTTATGATTGTACACATTAATGTAGGTGTTTCTAAAGAAAACGGCAAATGGGTTGGCCGCTGGCAAACTCAAAATTGCACAAACACTAGTTTCGAGTGCCAACAATGCACAGACTCTGAACATGAAGTACTTGCTAATCGCAGAGAAGAATTGGAAAGAAAACTAGACAAGGCACTTCGTTTAGCGTTTCCTAAGGCAAGCTATATTGTTCAGCATAGGGCTTAACGTTAATGCGTGATTTGGACTTTGAAAGGCGATTCTTTAGTCGTCTATTTGCTGGGGTTGGCCTAGCTTTTATTCTAGGCCTGTTAAGCATTTTCTTTGGTCTTGAACTCCTTCTAATCAATACATTTTGGGATAGTAGCCAGGGCATATTCTGGACCTTGCAAGGAGTCTGGATCATGATTTTAAGTTTGGTCCTTGCCGCCATTTTTAAATCGGCCCAAACATCCACAGGTTGACCATTAATAACTTTATTGCTACAATATAGACTAGATGATTATCTAAGGTCTAATATGCTTAAACGTATTCTACTGATTGCAGGATTGCTTGCTAGCACTACAAGCTATGCATGGTTCAATTCAGACTACCCTGAACCCCCTCCTATTGTTCGTTCACACGGCATGACTGCCGAAGAAATGCGTAGAATGGATTGGGGGCAACGTTCGGTAGACGAACAAATTGTTCGATATGGGTTACAGCGATTTCGGCCAATCATTCCAGACTGGTCTGCTAAAAAGTCAGGTCAGTTGCTAGCTAGTTGGAACCCAGTTTATAACGGGCAAAAAAATCCAACCGTCGTATTACAGCATGGTGGTGTTGGCGGCCCTGGCCCAACTGAATGGGGGCATGGTGCATGGTTTGTTCGCCAAGGTTATAATGTTTTAATTCTTGATAGCTACTGGAGTAGAGGTTTTGTAGCCAACTGGCGACAAATTGATGGAAGTGTTAGTCAGCATCGTGGTATGTTTTCTTCTTTGGGGGCAAACACCAGGGCACGTGATGCATTTGCAGCCGCTAAGTGGCTCAAAGAACAACCAGAAGTAAACCCCGACAGAATTTATCTTATTGGTGGTAGTCAAGGTGGATGGAGCGTACTTCGAGCATTCACTGACGAAAAGTCTATTACTGAAAATTACAAAGGCCTTTTCCGAGCAGGGGTATCAATTTATCCAGTATGCTGGTCGTGGCAACGTACTCCCGCCCCGCATGGCAATAACATATCACAATCTTTAAATCCAAGGCTCGGACCTTATCATTCTCCTTTGTTGATTATCTCAGTGGGGCTAGAGCCACCAGGATCCGCAACCGACATTAATACTTGCGATCCTAATATTATCAAATCTGCAACAAAGCATATCCGATACGCTGATCAAACTCACGCATTTGATTCGGAGCCTGCACCAGGAGTTTCTCGGCCACCAAAGTGCTGGCAAAGCTCTAACCCGCATTGGTGCGGTCCTAATGGTTCAGGTCGCGGCCCCAATGGCAACTGCATTGGTAGCCCCAAGCCAGACATGTGCGAAGACCCCGGTGCTACAGAAGTTGCAAGGCGTGATATGCTTGCGTTCATGGAGCAATATAAGTAATGGCACGTTCTAATACGTCGGGGTTGCCAGAAGGAAAATGGCTCAAGGACAAAAAGATAAAGCACTGGCTAAGATTTAAAAAATTTCACATGATGGAAGATGCCAGCGGCAATGATCATATCTATATACAACAAGAGCTACGAAAAGCAATAGCCGAAGCTTCGGCTATTTTAGAAGAACATAATATTCCTATTGCCAATATATATTCCGAGAGTTTCTTAGATCCAAGAACTTATGATATGGTATATTGTGTTGCAATTGGTTTAGACTGCATTGAGGATTTAGCAATGGCTAAACTGGTGTTGAAGGCTGATGATTTTCAGTAACCGACCATTTTTTCATTGGACATCTACTATTTTTAAAACTTGTCTTTGCAGGCAAGAAGCACCAACATTTGCTACACGAAACAATCGATTGTACATAAAATTCACACTTGGTACAAATGTCCAATCGTCTTTGTTTTTCTGATTCTGGTACACGTTCAAGCATAGGATATTTATTTTGAAAAGAGTTTTGTTAAAAAGCTTCGGGTTAGGCGATGTTGATGATGTTGAAATTTATGCTGGCGCCGCAGTTTGGGATTGGATGCAAAAGCCTGAATTTGAAAGGATAAGCGCATTTAATATCAAAGCCGACGACATGTATTGGACTCACGGATTCAGCAGAGGCTACGATGGAATCACAGTACATATCTGGACCGACGTGACAGAAGAAACCGAAGTCTTATTGAAATTGTCAGGTCTTATTCAATTATCGTAAACGGTAAAAATTAAATGCGTTCTAACAGACAATGGGTTTTCTTCGTCATTTGTATAGTTAACCGCATTGTGTAATACATTGGTATCTAGTAACCAAACCCTTCCGTCCGCGGGCATGTGGACTACTTTTATTTCGTCGTTGTCTAACACCATTGTATAGCAATAATTGTTGGTTTGTAAGACAACATGATATCTTAATTCGCAATGCGGGTCTTTATGAAGACAGAATCCGCCGCCAGGACCTAAGCTGGCACTTTGTATCCAGCGTACTGTTCCCTTACCAAACCTTGACGAATGGTATGCTTGTATTTGATCCATTACAGTCTTAACATAACTGTAACGAACCATTTGATGCATTTCTGTAAAATCAGAAGTTGATATGTTGTAGTTTGTCTTTAGTATGTACTCGCCGTCTGTAATTGGACCAATAAATTTAGACCTAAACTCACCGTACCGGTCTATCATCTTTTGCGGTATTACTTTTGGATGAGTCAAACTAATGCTAGATTTGCGTCCAGTTGCAGTCAAGCAAGATAGCGGATCGTGCCCTACGGCTTCGTTGATACCGTTGATATTGTCGGCTAGCTTTTCAAAGTCAACAGTTAGCGTAGTTGGCTCAATTAAATTAGGTACGCTGTTGTACATTACAAATGGTTTAATCATACAGTATTTAACCAAAATTTGTCAACGAAATCTTAAGGTCCAGCGTTATAATAATATGCAGACAATAATGTTTGTATAAGTTTCTAACCTAAGGAGATCTTCATGAAACTAGTATCCGCTCTAATCGCAACTATGTTTGCCGCTTCTGCTTTTGCTGCCGAGCCTGCTAAAGCCCCTACACCAGCCGCTAGCGCACCTGCTAAAGCTGAAGCTAAAAAGGAAGAAAAGAAGGCAACTGAAAAAGCCAAGGTGGACGCCACTAAAAGCGCACCCGCCGCGGATAAAAAAGCCGAAGCTCCTAAGAAGTAATCCACTACGTCTTTCGCTTATTAAACTATCTGATCTTGAACCATCAGATGTTATATTTGAAGACGAAGACATATATGTTGGATATCGACGTCCGGGTCTTGTTCCTGAAAAGGAAATATACGACCCCGACGAAGAATTACCAGACTATATTAAATGGAAACTATTCTTGGCTAGACAAATAGCTTTGATGAAGTATAGGGAAACAAGGGGCTAATGCTCCTTTTTCCTTTGATAAGTATACTAAAGGAGAGCAAATTATGGCTTATAGCGATAAAGTAGTTGATCATTATGAGAATCCCCGTAATGTAGGGAGTTTTTCTAAAGACGATGCGGACGTTGGTACGGGCATGGTTGGTGCCCCTGCCTGCGGCGATGTTATGAAATTACAGATTAAGGTAGACAATGATACAGGTATTATTACAGACGCTAAATTTAAAACGTATGGCTGCGGATCGGCTATTGCAAGCTCAAGCCTTGTTACAGAATGGGTCAAGGGAAAAACACTCGACGAAGCCGCTCAACTCAAAAACAGCCAAATCGCAGAAGAACTAGCCTTGCCGCCAGTTAAGATACATTGTTCTATCTTGGCCGAAGACGCCATCAAGGCCGCAGTGGAAGACTATAGGAAAAAGCACTAATGGTTCAAGTAACCGAACAAGCCGCAAAAAAGATACAAAGTATGCTAAGACGCAGAGGCTCAGGCCTTGGCATACGCCTTGGTGTGAAAACTACAGGTTGCTCTGGGCTTGCTTATGTGTTAGAATATGTTGACGCACCTCAAACAGGCGATGAACAATACGAATGCTCTGGATGCCAGATATTTGTTGATCCAAAGAGTTGCGTGTATTTGCAGGGACTCACTGTAGACTATGTCCGCAAAGGTTTACAGGAGGGATTTGAGTTTATTAATCCTAACGAACGAGATCGTTGTGGTTGCGGTGAAAGTTTTAGAGTTTAAAGGAACTAGCATGAAAAAGTTTATTGCAATTTTAGCCTTAGCACTTACTGCAACAACAGCAATGGCTCAGCACCACGGACACGGTTTACGACATCACCATCACCGCCATCATGGCCATTACTATGGTGGCAATTGGGTGGCGCCACTAATTATTGGTGGAGCAGTTGGTTATGTTTTGACTAGGCCAGCACCGGTTGTAGTTGAACAGCCTCCAGTTTATGTACAGCCGCAGTATCCGTCAGTGAGTCAGACACAATGCACTCGTTATATCTATCAAGATCAGTACGGACAAACAATTAGGGAAGAAGTTCGTTGCAATTAAAATTTAGTTCAGTTATAATTTGAACTATGCAGATAAACGAACTTCACGATATTGATCAATTACTCGCATATGTTGAACCTAAGTATTGGGACACATTCTGCGACGTCTGGTATCAAGGCTTAGACGCCTACAAAGAATATCCACACAGCTTACTGATAATGGCCAATGCAATATTGAACCATTGGGATATTCCATTGTACGCCGAAGACATTGGCTGGGCAGATGCAGACGAGTGTTTTATTTGGCATTTTACTGAAAGAAAAGGAACAGAATGAGTTTAGTACCAATGGTCGTTGAAAAGACCGGCACAGGTGAACGTGCTTATGACATTTACAGCCGCTTGCTTAAAGAGCGGATTATTATGCTCGAGGGAGAAGTACATGATCAGATGGCAAATTTGATTGTGGCACAGATGCTTTACTTAGAAGCTGAAAACCCTGAAAAAGATATTAGCCTGTTTATTAATAGTCCTGGTGGTAGTGTAACAGCAGGCCTGGCAATTTACGATACTATGCAATTTATTCGACCAGACGTTAGCACCTACGTCATGGGACAGGCTGCATCCATGGGAAGTTTCTTAGCGCAAGCAGGCGCCCCGGGCAAGCGTTTTGTTCTGCCAGAAAGCCGCACAATGATTCACCGTGTTAGCTCAGGTACACGCGGCACCAGCGGTAGTGTTCATGTACAAGACTTGCAATTTGAGGATGCCAAGCGCAGTTTTGAGGAGTCTGTTCGCATTAACAAGCGACTAACTGAATTGTATGTGCGTCACAACACAGCAGGTAAGCAATACGATGAACTGTTTAATACAATGAAGTTTGACACATTCTTGTCAGCAGAAGAAGCAGTTGCATGGGGTCTTGCAGACAAAGTAATGTCAAAAAGAGCTTAAATCTAGACAACTATTAAAAGGGCCTTATGGCCCTTTTTCTATAAATATCTTGAAGGAGGACATATTATGTACCTAAATCAAGAAGAATGCCCTGTATGTGGCGGCAAACATAAGAAATAAGGATAGACAAATGGCCGGACTAGTAGATTCAGTATTAAATTTAATCAACAAACAACCAAAAGACCCAGATGCTCCAAAAGCACCTGTAGGTTCACGTAGCGAACGTGAAGCAAAGTTAAAAGACAAAGCAGGTATGGTTATTTCTGTATTTGCATTGTTATTAGCAGTCAACGCATGGTATGGCGGCAAGTTAGGTAGCACAGTATTAAACAATACACTAGGTGCTAACAACACTTGGGCGCAATATCAGGCCAAAGCAGGCCGCGGCGTTAGCTACGAAATTGCCGCTAAGACAACTAGCGATCCAAAACTAAAAGCAGAATTCATGGCAGAGAAAGAACGTATGGATTCTGACAAGAAAGAGATTGCCGAAAAGGCACGAGCTATGGAAGCCGCTCGAGAAGAAGCTAAGAAATCAAGTCCATGGATTGGGTATGCAAGTACAGCATATCAACTTGCCATCGTCGTTCTATCTGCTTCTATCCTAGCAGTTAGTATGGCAATGTTCTGGGGAAGTTTTGCCGTAGCAGGTGTTGGTATCTTATTGAGCCTAAACGGTTTATTCCTTTGGTTCTAAGTTGCGTATAAACAACAAAAAAGGACCTCCAGGTCCTTTTTCTTTGACCATTTTTTCAAACCGTGTTATACTAGACACTTATCAATTTACTCGAGGTAAAAATGAGCAAGTGGATTGTTGGATTGTGTATAGGTATTGCAGTAGTTTTTATGATTAGAATTGAAGACAAGCTTGACAACATTCAGGCCCAAGTTGAGGACCTAAATCATATTGTCAAGGCAGACCGACATGTCAAATATTCAACACACGATGTTGATTGTATGGCAAAGAATATCTACTACGAAGCTGGTATCGAAAGTAAGATTGGCAAGTATGCAGTGGGCCATATTACAATGAATCGGCTGGATACTGGTTATTGGGGCAAGACAGTATGCGATGTAGTTTATGCCAAGGACCAGTTTAGTTGGACCAGGCTTAAGAAACTACCCAAGCCTGATCCTGCAGGATGGGCCGAAGCACAAAGCATTGCCTGGGATGTCATACACGGATATCAAGTTAAGAGTTTAGCCAAGAGCCTGTTTTATCACGCAGACTATATTAAGGACCCGCATTGGGCCGACCAAGCTCACAAGGTAACGCAAATTGGTCGCCACATTTTCTACAACAAAGCAAAAAACAGTTGGCTCGAGTTGTAAAAATACAACTAATTTCGGTTGACTTTTGGCTCAAGAACCGGTATAATACATACATGTTCATCAAAAAAGGAGTTTAAATGAAACTTACCACAGCTATTTCCGTATTGCAAAAAGACGCAGAATTTGTGGGTATGAACTTTCTGGACTTTTTGAAGTTTGTTAAAGATCACCCCTTGGCCCAAACTCAAAAGACTATAGAAGCGTTCCGTGTTTTTGAAGCAGAAGCCGTTGCCTTTTTTGCCTAAGGTTTGACACGTGAAATTTGACTTTAACGAAGTATTACAATGGGCCGGCGCAATCTTGATTATTGCAGGGCATTCTCTAAATGCCATTGGACCATCTGTCTATCCTTATAACATTGTGGTCTTTGCACTTGGGACGCTAGCGTTTCTAGCCTGGGCAGTTCGTGTGGGAAATAAGCCACAAATGATGGTTAATATTGTGTCAATAGCCATAGGATTTGTAGGGTTAATATCTGCGTTTCTGCTGAAAAATTAAGCAAAAGCTTGTTGTAAAAATACAACAAAAATAGTCCAAAAAACGGTTGACCGTTGGCCCTAGATTTAGTATAATACTTACATACAGAAACAAAGGGACTTTATGATTCACACAAGTATTCAACAATTAATCAATAACACAGTCACAGTACTAGACCGGGACCCGCTGTCACAGTCCGAAGATACTCACGCAATTTTGCTTAAATTTACTCAAGCTCTTGCTACCGAGCTAGGCGAAATATTAGTTAATAGTACTAACAATCAAGGCGTTCAAATGTACTTTGACGAAAAAATTGCTCGCTACGAAGTTAAAAAAGCTGTTGGGTTGTAAAAATACAACAAAAATATATCAAAAAACGGTTGCCCGCAGGCCCAAATAGCAGTATAATATAGACATGTTAACGCAGAAAGAGTCCAAAATGGAAGCTTTTAAGACCTGGGAAGAGATGAGCGAACTTGAGCAGGCCCAATGCATGTTTTGGGATATGTACAAGGATGCATGGGGTGTTCGTCCCCGCGGCATTGATACCAGCACTTGGACCATCGAAGACTTTGACGCTGAGTTTGAGTCCTTGCAAAAAACTATCAACGCCAACTTTGAGCAAGAGCAGGCCGAGCAGGCTGAAGCTATCAAACGTTTCGAACAGCATGTGACCAACACCATCTGCATGGGCGCAGGCGACCGCGAAACCGCCCTGCGTTGGATCATGGATGCAAGTAACGCCAACGGCGACTGGGAATATCTTTGCTACGATCTGGGCCTCCCTTATCGCTACTTTTCGGTTGACAAGGTTGACGCCTAATCGTATAATACACACATCACACACAGGAGAAGCTTATGAGCGTTATGTCTAATTTGGCCCTTGACATTGAGAACATGATTGTTGAAGGCTACTACTTTGAAGAGATTGCATGTCGACTTGAGGTGCCTGTTTCCTGGGTTTCGGAAGTTGCCGCACAAATGGACCAGGCCGCAGAAGATGCGATGATCGAAGCCGAAGCTCGTTTCAACTATTAATCAAGGGGACAACATGTTTGACAAGATTAAAAATTGGTTGTATAATTGGTGTACTTGGCTATACCTTGATACGATTTTTTGGGCTATGATGGCTTGCGTAGGCATTTACTTTCTTATTCGAAATAACTAATGTCTTTCCAAACTGAATTCCCTGCTTTATATGCAATAACAAAAATGTATCCGGAGCTCATCCGGTTGGTAGGCGATAATTTAGAATACTATTCTGTTGATGTAAGGATTGATTATGAGCGGTGGATTCAGTTCCAAGAGGAGTATGGCGAGTGGGCGAGGACTGTCTATCAAGGGCAAAGTTACAGCAGTGAACAGGCCAATGGCAGAGGCAAAGAAATCAAGAAAGAGAAGTATGAGTCTTAAAGAACGTTTTCGTAATTGGCTTTTTAACGATGATTCTGACGTCCCAGTGATGTCAAATGATGAGCCTGACGAATTAAATTTCCGTGAAGGGCAAGCACTACATTTTACCGTGTTGCCTGCGGCAGGCGGCCGTATTGTTCAAGTCCGTGGTTATGATGAGCGAAAAGATCAGCACGTTAACAAGCTTCATATTATTACCCCTGACGAGAACCTAGCTGAAAGCCTTGCACAAATTTTGCAAATTGAACAACTGAGTCGATAAAATGAGCGGAACACTTCACGTTATTACTAACAGCATGGGCAGTGGCGATTATGTTATTGTCTACGAAACTAACTGCGGCGAAGTTGTGTTTGAAGGGCACAGCGTTAAGCCCCGAGACCTGTTTAACATCATCGAATCAACTAACGGTATGTGCGAATACCTAGCGTTCCACGAGTTCACTGACGAACAAATGGAAAATTGGGAAGAAGAAATTTATAACTGAGGTTAAAATGCAAGCATTTAAGGAAGTTACCGGTGGACTATTTCCAGCACACACTTACCTGCTTGATGGTACTACCTTGATTGCTTACATTAAAGCAGGCGAAACTACGCCATACAAATTTAAAAACGGTATTAAAGGTTTCGACCGAGGTGGCCGCAAATTTGTAAAAGTAGACGACAGCCCGTTTACTCAATTCTGGAAAGAAACTACAACCATCAAGGTACAAGGTTCTAAAGGTAATGTATATGAAATAGATCCGGAAGCACGTACTTGTACCTGCCCTGGTTTTACATTCCGCGGATCTTGTAAGCATGTAAGCGAGTTGGTATGAAACTGTCTGAATATAGCCAAGCAAAAATTCAACGCACGTTCGACCACTGGAGGGTGGATAAGGATTTTTCTGATCCAATATACAATTATTTGGTTCACGGGTATGCTCCTGGGAGTTGTTTCACTAGCGTACTAGCAAACGACTTTTTTAGAGCCGTGCAACGTAGCCATCCGGCTAATACAATTACAGCATTTAAAAATCTCAGCGGCTGGATTCTCGACGTGATGCCAAAACAAGCGTTTGGTACTTATGCTACAGTTGAAGCTTGGACTAAGCTAACACAAGAAGAGCGCCGCACAGTACTAGAAAGTCATCGTCTAATTTATACTGAAGAAGAAGAAATGATTCTCATTTTATCTGGTAAGCCTGTTGAAGAGGAGTTGGTATGATGTCACTTCGAGAAATGATGGTAGAGTATATTCTGTTTGCTTTTAGCGACGAAGAACTCATGCAAAAGTTTCAGATTACAGAAGACGAGCTGCCTGATATGTCCGACGTTGATCTTCTGGAAATTTACGATCAAACTTTGTTATCGCCGGTAAAAGAATGATTGCACTATACCATTTTAAAGATGACAAGTCAGATAAGATTTGGGGCTGGACCAATACTGACGATGGTGCAATTAGCTTTTGGGGGCGCACTCGTGGCTCATTGAGCTTCAAGCATTATGATTCGGTCCTTGACGCAGAGGACCAGGCTTACAAGAAACAGCGTAAGGGCTATCGGTATGTTGCTGATAAGTTGGACCTACTACCCGAAGATTGGAAGGGCCAATTTATGATTGCTAAATTGGGCCAAACAAAATTTTGAAAGATTTGCCAGAAAGTGGTTGACCTAGTATCCACTTTCTGGTATAATAAGAATATGGGCACGATGCTCATATCCGACAGCAAGCGGTTTTCTTGCTAAACTTTAGACACACTCACAGGAGATATTATGTCTGATAAACTTTTTACCGTGGCTGGCTATTCTACTAAAGATGGCAAAACTAAGGCCCGTTTCGCAACCGATATGACTCGCATTAAGACGCTTGTCAAAACTGGTCACACTGACATTCAGTTGTACGACCTTCCCAAGCCTGCTTCTAAGATTGAGGCACTTGAGTTCTTGCACGCCAAGAACATTCCCGGCACCGCTGGCATGGCGATTGCCGAAGAACTGGCAAAGCGCACCAAGCGCAAAGTTGCAGACCTTGTTAAGACTGGTCCTGTTTCTAAAGCAGCCTAAGCAAACGCCCTTCGGGGGCGGGCTAAGGCCCCCAATAATTTCTTAAAGGATGCACATGTCAGCTCAGACTACTTTCGTTATTCATGCTCTCGAAACCCACAACAGCCGACTTGATAAAGAAGCTATTGTATTGGCCGAAGCCGAAGCAGGTAACGATGTGTTCTTTGAAGGTGTGCGTCTTGCACTTGACCCAATGGTCACGTTTGGTGTTAAAAAGATTCCCAAGCACTCTGGTCCCGACGGTCAAGGTCTGCCCTGGGCCGCATTCCGCGTTCTTGCCGACAACCTTGCACAACGTAAGCTGACAGGTGATGCGGCACGTGATGCCATTGAGCTTTGCCTTAAGACGGCTACAAAATCAGAATGGAATGATTGGTATATGCGTATCCTGCAAAAGGATCTACGTGCCGGTTTTGGCGAAAACACCATCAACAAAGTTGTAGGTAAGAAGTATGCAAAATATAGCATTCCTATTTTCTCTTGTCAGCTTGCTCACGATAGTGCTAATCATGAATCGAAAGTATCTGGACGCAAACTTATCGAAGTTAAACTCGACGGGGTCCGCGTTATCACTGTTGTTTATCCAGATGGGCGTGTTGATCAGT
>JACCEB010192763.1_pt1 | contig 18081 bp, 22 predicted proteins | sample 7454761 | NCBI WGS metagenome assembly JACCEB01 (sample SAMN15323454, study PRJNA562643) | freshwater metagenome | isolation source: river surface water | place: USA:Blue River Watershed | collected 2017-08-18 | reverse complement strand
ATTCGGCGGGAGTGACGGTTTGTTTAGCATAGGCGACAACAAAAGAAGAAGAAGAAGAAGAAGAGGCAGGCAAAGTATTTCTTTTAGGTCGTTTTTGAATTTTGACTTTCATTTCTTGTTTTTTTTTTATTTTGTTTATAAGGGGTTTTCTTATACAAAAAAAAATGAAAATGAAAAAATGAAAAATAAAACAATAAAAAATAAATGAGCGAATACAAGAAAAAACAACAAAAAATTGGGGGTAGAGTTGTAATCCTAAAGGGATGTGGAAAATATGACTTGCAACGCGCGTTGTAAAACTAAAAAACAATAAAAAAATAGGCAAGTAAAAAGTAAAAAAAAAAAGTACAAAAACCAAACCAAAGAAAACAAAAGAAAACTCATTTTTTTGTTCAAAAAAAAAACATGAGCATTGAATTGCGCAAATTCGATATGCGATCGATTGTCTTCGATCCCAACGAAAACAAAGGTCCCGTCATCGTTCTCATTGGCAGACGTGATACAGGTAAATCGTACTTGGTACGTAATTTGTTGTATCACCACCAGGACATTCCGGTGGGGATGGTGATATCGGGGACGGAAGCGGGCAATGGGTTTTATGCGGCCCATGTGCCGAAATTGTTCATACACGAGGAATACAACACGATATTGATTGAAAAGGTGCTGCGACGACAAAAGGTCGTCTTAAAACAAGTCGCCAAAGAAAAAGAAGAATACCGCGGACGTGCCGTGACGGATCCGCGGACATTCGTGATATTGGATGATTGTCTGTATGATCAATCGTGGACGCGCGACAAAATGATGCGTTTGTTGTTCATGAATGGGCGACATTGGAAGGTCATGTTGATCATCACGATGCAATATCCTTTGGGTATACCGCCGAATTTGCGTACCAACATCGATTATGTGTTTATTTTGCGCGAACCGTATTTGACGAATCGCAAACGCATTTGGGAGAATTATGCGAGTATGTTTCCCTCACTCGAATTGTTTTGTTCGGTGATGGACCAAACAACGCAAAACTACGAATGTTTAGTCATCAACAATAATGCCAAGACCAGCAAAATCACGGATCAGATCTTTTGGTACCGTGCGGACAATTGCCCGGATTTCCGTTTGGGTGCACCGGAGTTCTGGGAGAAATCGAAGGAATTGTGCAGCGACGATGAGGAGGAATTCGACCCCAACAAACACAAGAAGAAGAGTGCGGCGGCACAACAAGTGACGGTGAAAAAAGGACGGTAAATTTCTTTTTTATTTGTTTTCTTATTTGTTTTGTTTTGTTTTGTTTTGTTTTGTTTTGTTTGATCACGAAACGAAAAAGAAAAAGAAAAAAAAAACAAAACAAAACAATTCAAAGAAAACATGTAAATAAGTGTTACACCCAAAGACGAATTGAAAAATACATTGAAAGTTAAAAAATAATAATCTCTCCCCATTTTTGGCTGACAACGATGAGAGAGGCCCATCTCATTGAACATAAAACAAAATACAATTATATCGATGAGAATCATTTTTTAATTCATCGATGTGAATCAAAACAAAAATCATGATAAATAATTTCACTCAATCAAATAACAATAATACAAACAAAACACTGGAAATTGCGGCAACCGCAGCACCAAAAGAAAAATACGTCGTGGCCAAAGCCACAACGAAAACGACGTTTAAACAATGCAGTATTTGTTTAGACGTCGTTTCTGCGGAGGACGAAGCCGCCTACGATGTCACCGTGTGTCCCTTGTCGAATGAACACCCTGCGTCCAGCGGCTTGCATCGCCAATGTCTCGCGTCGTACGTGCAGAATGCCATGAACAATATGGTGCCCGGGACGTGTCCCCCTCTGTACTGTCCGCAAAGTCACGTATCACGCCGTCGTCCCATTTTGACGCACACCAAATGGAAATCCTTTTGCACGAATGAGGATCAATACGAGAAAATGGCGGAGAAGGTCTTGTCCATTACGTGTTCCAGTTGTCATAATGTCTCGTCTTTGTTGAAAACGAAGCCGGCGTCAATCAAAGATGCTCGCAAGCAATTGACCAAGAAAATCAAGTCCGCCGTACTCGGGTCGCCAGGCGGCTTGCAAAGGATTGAAGATGAACTCACCAAGTACAGTCAGGGGTTTCTGACCGTGGAAGAATTGTACGCTTTCTTGAAATCGGCCGAAGCGTTTCCTGCCCTGGCATCCGGATCCAACGACGAGTCGAGGTCGATTGTGAAACATTGTATGGCATTCGTTGACAATGTCAATCAACGCGCAAATTTACAGTTGCGTTATTTGAAAGACCGCCCCATTTGCGTGACGACGTGTTGTGATGCGTTGCATTGTTTCAACTGCAAATCCAGCGGATTGCACGAGGGAAGAACGTGTGAAGAAAATATGCTATTTATTCAACGAAAATTGAGGGTGGGAGGAGGAGGAGAAGAGGCCAACGCCAAAATTTTGCATTGTCCGTCCTGTCGGATTGCCTTGATTCGCAGTGATGGGTGCAATACGATTAAATGTGTGTGTGGCAACGCCTTTGATTGGGATCGAGAACTGCGACGCGTCGAAGCCATTGAACGATTTCTGGTGGCCATTCATCCACGAAACGCAAGGGAGGCGTGTTTCGATATTTTTCGCGGGACAATCAATCGTTATTGGTATGAAAACGAATTTGCGAATCAAATGCGCGAAAACCCGGCTTGGCACGAAGAATATGAAAAGGCGATCATGTGGTATGAATACAATGAGAAGGAAATGGACGGTCTTCTCCTGCAATATTGGCGAGATATGTTTCCCCGCTGTCCACATCAGGCTTGTTTGTTGTACTCGCCGGACTTGACAACCACCTCTTCCCCGCGGTCCGTCTGTGACAAGGAGATCCAATGCGTTGGCTTTTATTTTGCACGCAAAGTGTGGAGACGCCAACACGAAAAGGAAGTGTGGAAATGCAAAGGGGAACGGGATTCCGCTATGAAGTCGATTTTTTCGACGTTTTGTCCCACGACGGAGGACAAGACGTCGTTGCTTTCGATGCGCGAAGAAGGACAATATTCGGTGTTTTTTGACAATGAAGAGGAGGACGAGGAAGAGGATGCCGGCGCATACATGGAAAAAAGTATGAATCTATGGTTGAAAGTGGATCAAAACCATGCCTTGTTCGATGACTACAAAAAAAGGAAACCGAACGAGAATGCCTTGCAATTTTTGTATTTGCATGGAGGACATTGTAACATGCCGCAGGCGGCTTCTCCGCTTCGCTTAAAGTCGTCAGGGGGCGAGCGCCTTTCGTCCCCAAAGAAAACCTCCCGTTGCTTCGCGCACATTCAGAATTGGGAGGAGAATAGTGAACAGCGATGCATCCGTTTCGACAACGAAGATTTGACGTTTGGACGCATCGAATCTCGTGGAAGATATCCCGCGGTGGTTTTCAACATGCATGCCGGGATGGTGTCTTCACTCACCTTGCAACTGGTGTATTTTCCCTTTCGACATGGTATCTTTACCTTTGGAATTGTTCCCCGTGATAAATTTCCTTTTCTGGGATCCAACGGAGTGGGATGTGAACCGAAAACGTGTGGTATTCGTTTGGACTGTGACGATGGGTCTTACTTGAATTATGCCAATGCAATGAAGAAGAAAAAGAAAATCGAAATTTTTGGGAAGGCAAAATTGAAGAAGGGCGATTTTGTGACCGGCATCATGAATCCATTTCGTCAGGAATTCTCGATTTTGTTGAACAATAAATTCTTGTGCAGTTTCAAACACTTGAATATGAATCAAGAATATCAATTTGCGGTCACGGTACCCAATTATTCCATATTGAAATTGGTACCATCGCCCCCTTTTGCCATTGATCATTATTTCTTTCACAACGATGCATCCCGGCGCTTTGACGATTTTGTCCGTGTTGTCTCCGATTGCATTACCTTTGATGGCTTGAAAGACCAATCCCATTTGAATTTGTTTCAATCGGATAGTCCATCATCGGACTTGTTTTTGAAGTTGCGCGATTCCATTCCGAATCTTCCTGTGATACCCTCTTCCTTGGATGCCGATCGGTGGTATGAATACTGTGTTGGTTTGTTTGCGTCCTTGTATGGTGATGCAAATCATCCTCGAGTCGTAGACGAGAGGCAGCCTGTGTCACAGACTGCCTCTCCTCTTCGAGTCGAGTCTTTGGCAAGCCAGGATCGATTGATGAAGTTTTTGGATCGGTGCGCTAACGCGATGTTGCCCGTCGCGAAAAACATCCTGGATGCGAATAAACCAACTGTGGTGTATGTATCCGTGTTTGTGGCGATACAGTTGACGTGGGAAAAAATATATTGTTTTGCCTGTTGGTATTTTTTTCACGAAAGATGCAATATCGGCAGAATGGTGCAAAGATTATCGGATTCGTTTGAGAAAACCCACGGAGGAAATGCACCGTTTATTTGTGCGTTTTATTTTTCTCCCAACAATCTCATGCGATCGACACAAAAAGATGATTATATGGAAATGAAATGTTACATGGGGTTGCATCAAGATGCCTTGCAAGAATGGTACGATGACAACGAAAAAGCGAAGGATCCCATTGTCACCCCGCATCTTTTGGCTCCTTTGTGTCGCTGTATTCCGCGCCATACGCGTGAGCATGGTTGCCCCTGTCCCGTGATAAAAGAATCGTATGTGGCAATCGCCAAAAAAATTATTGATTCCCAGAAAAAAGGGTCAAAGAAAGAGACTCGAAGCGAAGCGACTCGAAGCGAAGCGACTCGAAGCGAAGCGATGCAAAGATTGGCGACGCAAAGACTCACTGACCAGTCCGTTGTAACAAATGCCGTTCCTTTGAAAAAAAAAGTGGTCAAAAAAATCAATGTTAGTGCGAACAGCTCTGAGCAAAACGAAGTGGCGGCGATGGAAATAACGACTCTTGTGAAGGAAAACTGGGCAGATAAAGTCAGAAATCTTGCCGCTTCTTCTGCCGCTGCTTCCGGGGGGGATTTTCTTACCGGAAATCCTCCCGAGATCAATGTCTGGAAATTTTCCATCCAAGGTAAATAAAGTTTTATCTTTTGCAAAGCAGTCAGCCGGGACTGGGGGCGTGAAACGACCAGGTGAATAAAGATTAAAACAAAGCATTTTTTTTTGTAATGAGAATTTATAATTAATTTTTTTATTTTATTTTACCCCAATCAGTTACAACACATAAAATGAAGAAATGAAATGACAAAAAAAACAAAAACAAAAACAAACAAAACTTGAAAACAAAAAAAAATAAAAATCAATTATTTCCAAACAGAATCATCGTCCTCGTCCAGGATGCTTTTGTCTGGGCCATTTTCTCTTTCGAATGCACTTATAAATTCGTGGAGTTTGGACGGAGCATATTTGCGCTGGGCGACGCGTTCGATTGCGCGAAATGCCCATGCACGCAGTTTGCCTTTCAGACGCAAGGCATAAAACAACGTCATGAATCGGTAGTAACAACGAATTTCGTCGCGATGATTCTGAAGGGTCCACGAATGACCGCGGCTCTCACTATTTTCGTCATGAAATTGAAATTGAATATGAGCAAAATTCTGCAAGGAATAGGTAAGCAATTTCATGGTCGACGGTATGTTTTTGAAAGGGGAAAAATACATCAAATCAGCGTAACCGTTTTGGTTTTTGCGCTTGAAAGTGGACTCATCGTATACGAGGGACACGTGCAAATCCTCGATGCCTTCGGGAAGGCAAATGGATCCGGGTTTGAAATCATAGCTTCGCAGACTCATGGATTGAATGGACGGGGGAAAACGAACGGGGACAACATTGGGTGGTTGTTTCACGAAGGAACCAGAAATGGTATCTTTCGATGCCAAAGACAAATAGCTTAAAGATGTAAGCAAATGCAGGTTTTGCAATTGGTCCCATGGTCGAAATCCGACAATTTTTAAGTACCGCAGGTTGTGGAAAGGTGGGAAAGTGGCAAAGTCCAAGACCAAATTGTCCGTGCAATTTACCTCCGGTTGCCTCTCTGCTTCGCTCCGAGTCGGTTGATTCGGGATAAAATACTTGGACAGCAATATCATTCCGACAATGTTTTTGTCATGTTGATACACACATTCCAAATTTTCATGCAACGTTTGCTGCATGTTCCATTCGTATTGATATAAAGCGTTGGAATCGGTTTTTCCCACTGCGAATATGAACTGATTCTTTTTGTGTTGGTTTTGCAAGATGTTGAATGCATACCGGTCTGAATCGACAAACTCCATGATGTTTTTTCTTTTGTTTTGTTTTCAAATTTGTGAAACCATGTCGGAAAACAAAACAAAAATAGTCCAATCCAATCAATAATGTCGAAAAGGGGAGTGTGAGAGACAAATGGTTTTCTTCTTTCTCTCTTCGATACGATGACTTGTTTGAAAAATAATATGTATTTTGATATATATTATTTGTATGATAGGGAGTGATGAGTAAAAGGGGAATGAATATTTATTTGGTTTGCCCCTTTGTCACAGACTGCCTCTCCCCTTCGGGTCGAGGACTTGTCACGGACTGCCTCTCCCCTTCGGGTCGAGGACTTGTGAAAACTCCATTTCCCCTTTTAGAATCCACCAGGGAATCTAACGAGGTTGAAGCCGATACCGAGGCCGGCACCGTTTCTGGCACTGGAACCCATGGCCGGGACGAAAACGTCGAGGACGGCGAAGGTGGCGGCAGCGGTGAAACCGATGATGACGGTTTCCTCGACACTCAACTTATCTCTCTTGGGGATGGCATAGCAGGCAATGGCAACGACTAAACCTTCAATGATGTACTTGATAGCACGTTTGACAATTTCACTTAAACCGTACATTTTTTGGTGGGTGTTTGGTTGGTTGGTATTGATTTTTTTTTTTAAATGTTAAAAAAAAAGGCGAAAAGGAATCGATGGTTGTAATATTTTTTATAATATAGAAAAACATAAAAAAAGGGCCAAAACCCAAAAGCCCCCTAAAAAAAATGCCTAAATGGACTTAAACCCATGGGAAGAGAGAAGAAGCAATTATCCCCCCCTTTCCTTGCCTTTCCTAAAACTTTATTTTCAATCAAAAACAAAAAAAAAACATTTTTGTTAGAAAGTACCAAACAACCGACAAACAAACAAACAAACAAACAAAAAATGCCAAAAAATTCAAACAATTACAAACAAAAAGAAGGTCGTGCGGATCCATCGACATTTGACCATCAAACCTTGCCCAATGGGAAACCGAATCCTAAATATGTGGATTTGTTGGACGAAGACACGCCCTTGCCGGGTCAAAAATACGGTTTGTTTTCATTTTTGTCGCCGGAGAAGATTTTAAAGAAACGCGAAATGTATTTGTTTGACGAATTCGTGAAACAATGGGATTTTGCCCGTTCGATGAACAAATTCGCGGATTTCCTAAATTTCATTGCGTACAAATACAACATGTCGATTGAGACATTGCAAGCGGATTTCACGGAATTTGTGCAGGACGAACGTCCGCGTTTGTTTGCCGAGCAGACAGTGGAGGACGATTTCAAGACATTTCTCGATCGCAATGAGGACGAATTGAACGCTAAATTCAACAAAGAACACGCCTTCCAGACATCGGTGCGTGGATTCATGTTTCGTGGGGCGTTCGATACGGTGGAAGAGGCCAAACAGTATTGCGCACAATTGCAGGAGAAGAATGCGGACCACGACATTTTTGTGGGGAAGAGTTTTGCTTGGCAGATATGGCATCCGGATGCCTACAAGACGGGCGACGTGCAATTCTTGGAGGAGGAATTGAACCAACTGTATCACGAGAAGATCAAGAACGAGATGAAGGCCAAACAGGAATTCGACAATCGTGTGAAGGAGACCAAATTGAAGGCGATTCAGGAGAATGTGGAGAAGGCGAAGAAGAGTGGCAATACGCTGACGCAAACGATTGATGAGGGGGGCAATTTGGTGGGGGTACGCGAACAAGTGAATTTCGAGGAACGCGACGCGGCCGAAGCCAATACGGCGAGTATTCATGAGGAATTGTATCGCCAGGCTCTTTCCAATGCGGAGGACACGACGACAACGATCGATCCTACAGTGGATTAGTTAGTACTTGGTCGATCAGACTGTGTGTCTGCATTTGTTTGAAAAGTGATTGATGATTGATTGATGTTTTCATCTTTTTTTTTCACCTTCTACCAAGAAGGTAAAATGGAAAAAAGAGATGAATATGAAATATGAAATGAACATCCCTTCTTCCAAGAAGGGAAATAGATTCCCACTTTCGTGGGAATATGCGGAAAATAAAATGTTTAGGAAAAATATAAAATTTTTTCTTCCATACTTTTTCTTTTCTTTTTTTTTTCTTCTTTTTTTTTTCTTCTTTTTTAACCTTTTACAAAAATGGGTGGTGCTTTAATGCAATTAGTGGCGTACGGTGCTCAGGATGTTTTCCTCACCGGTACCCCTGAAATCACATTCTGGAAGGTGTCTTACCGCAGACACACCAACTTCGCCATGGAGTCCATCGAGCAGACCTTCAGTGGTCAGGCCGATTTCGGTCGCCGTGTTACCTGCACGATCAGTCGCAACGGTGATATGGCTTTCCGCACCTATCTCCAGGTCACCTTACCTGAGATCAATCAGAATATGAAGAAGACGGGTGAGGATGGTGTCTATGCCCGTTGGTTAGACTACATCGGTGAGCAGATGATTGCTCAGGTCGAGGTCGAGATTGGTGGCCAGCGCATCGATCGCCAATACGGTGATTGGATGCACATCTGGAACCAGCTCACCATGTCCACCGAGCAGCAGAAGGGTTACTTCAAGATGATTGGTCATACTACCCAGTTGACCTACATCACGGATCCCAAGTTCGCCGACATCAACGGTCCCTGCGCTTCCAACAGTGCCCCCTTCCAGGTGTGCGCTCCCCGCAAGGCCCTCCCCGAGACGACCTTATACATTCCCCTCCAGTTCTGGTTCTGCAACAACCCCGGTCTTGCTCTTCCTCTCATTGCCTTAAAATCTGTAGGGCAGAAAAGTACTCGTACTGTAGCATCCGAGCCCTGCTACAGTGAAAATACGTTGTGGTCTCGGGACGATAATACTCGTCACACCCAGGTGCTAGTCGCACACTGCTTATAAGAAGCAGTTGTCGCGGCAACATATTCAAATTGCGGGAAACCCGTAAAAGCGTTTAAAGATATACAATTTAATAAATGCAATAAACAGTATATCGGGTACCAAACCGTTCGCGAAAGCTTACGGTGGCTGAGAATAGAACTCAGGTATGGTAATAATCCCACGCATGAGGTGTTTTTGGAAAAAGAAAACACCGAAATTGGCAATCCGCAGCCAAGCTCCTAACCTCGTACAAATGAGAAGAGTATGGAGAAGGTTCAACGACTAAATGGATATGGGAATGAGTGTGCTTGCTCGGCATACTACGATTTCTTAAGATATAGTCTAGTCCCCGGCGATGTTTAACGATTTTAATTGATCGATTCGTTAAATGCCGATAAATATCCCGAAAGGGAGGGTTCAAGTGATTCCGTACAGTATCATGAAGTCAAGATCAACTTAGATATTCGTCCTATTGGCGAGTGTCTCTGGGCCGTCAACAGTTTAACTGCCACCTCTTCTGCCTCCGTTGCTTGCACCAACGCTTACCAGCAGTCCCTGGTTGCGGCTTCCCTCTACATCGATTACATCTTCTTAGATACCGATGAGAGACGCAAGTTCGCCCAGAATCCCCACGAATATTTGATCGAGCAGCTCCAGTTCACTGGTGACGAATCCGTTGGTTCTTCCAGTAACAAGATCAAGATCAATTTCAACCATCCCTGCAAGGAGCTCATCTGGGTCGTCCAGCCCGATGTCAACGTGGATTACTGCGCTTCCTTAGAGGGCAACACCGTCTTATACAAGACCCTTGGTGCCCAGCCCTTCAACTACACCGATGCCATTGATGCGTTACCCAACGCCATCCATGCTTTCGGTGGACCTGCCGAAACTGGTGCATCTGATGCCTTTATCAATGCCTCTGGTCTCTTCCAGATGGCGGGTGCCATTGATGTTCCGATGTCAAATGCCTCTGCCAGTGCCGCTGACTGGGCAAGCCCTTCCGCCAGCAACTACGCCTTCGCCAACCCCAATGGTGATGTCCCCACTGGTTCTGGTTTATCCGATGCGGGCACCTTCGTCTTAGCCGAGACTGCCTTAGACATGCACTGCTGGGGTGAGAACCCCGTTGTGACTGCCAAGTTACAGCTCAACGGCCAGGATCGCTTTTCCGAGCGCGAAGGTTCCTACTTCGATGTGGTGCAGCCCTACCAGCACCACACCCGCCACCCCGACACGGGCATCAACGTGTACTCGTTTGCCCTTCGTCCCGAGGAGCACCAGCCATCCGGCAGTTGCAACTTCTCTCGTATTGACAATGCTGTCTTACAGCTCGTCCTTTCCAGTCCGACCGTCTCCGGTACCGCGACTGCCAAGGTTCGTGTCTACGCCAGAGGTTACAATGTGTTAAGAGTCATGAGCGGCATAAACAACACCAGCTGTGCCCAAAAACAACACGCCACGAAAAATACAGGCTCTTTTCGTGGGAACTTCGTTTGGACCCCTGTCGACTCGTTAAATAAAAGAAGGTCAGTTGTTAGTCATTTTTTGCGCTCCGTTCTCCTCTCATGAGAAGAAACAAGTGCTACAAAAATGGCGAGATTGCTTGTTGCGGGAAACTCCTTAGAGCCTCACAATACCAAGTGTATGTTCGGAAACGAGTACATGGCCGAGAATCGGAACTCGGGTATGGTAATAATTTGTGAGGATTGGACAATCCGCATGGTCATAACCCCACCAACGCCCCCCCCCAAAAGTGCTTTTAGTTGGCAGGTTAGCCGTCAGAGACTGAACGGCAGTCGATCGGAAGTGAAGATGAGAAAAAGCCATCTGATCCGGTTTAAGATACAGTCCACTCACACGAGAAATCGTGTGAAAGAAAACATGATCCCATTACGGGCTGGTGTGGCGTATAGTAATTAAACGTACAGTTTTGTACTTTGTTTGCATAATATGCTAATGTGTTTTCAAAAAAGTAAAAACAAAAACCCAATAAAAATCAAAATTATATAACAAATAAAAAAACAAGTGTTTAAAAAAAAACAAAGAATTATTTGTTATATTTTCGTAATATTTGACGCAAATGAAGAATCATATCATCAAATCTCAAGTTTAATTTCAAAAAATTACAATCACGACAACAGGGTCGACAATTGGATATTTCGTATTCTTTATCATTATCATAACGATCGATTCCATTCCGGTGGTTAACCCCTGGTTTTTTGCCACACATGTAACAATCTTGGGCCGTAATGATCGCAACGTCCGTTTGTGTCAACATAAAATCAACCCCCATGGTTTCTGCGCGTCGACGATAAGTTCGAAACACGATGACAGGATTAATACTCATGCTCCCATGGTTGGAAGATATTTCATCCACAGTCGGTGATGTCAAACCCGTGTCTTGATAATATACAATATTTCCAATTCTCTGCAGAAATATATCGGGCAAATCGGTGCGTTTCATGTAATTGCAAATTTTGCAACAAGATACAATATTGCTTATTTCATAAGATCGCGACGAATCCAATCGGTCTATACCGTTGAATCCTCGATCTTTGTGAATTGAATCACAATAATTGCAGGATTCATAAACAATGCTTTTAAATTCTTCAAATGAAATTTCAAATGCGATATTTCGTATTTTCGCGTTTTTTTTGTATTCCGTAAATTGTGAGCGGATACTGTTGCGACAAATGTCCCTACGATGTTGTTTATCACGTCGTTTATCGTTATTGGAGTTGCTTTGGCGGCACATCAGACATGTCAAGGTTTCTTGTTTTTCTTTGATTCCTTGAAAAAATACAACGGGACGTTTTATTGTGCAACTTACACAAGTTTTAGTTTCATTATTTTCCGTTGCTTCTTCTTGCTTTCTATGTAGAATGGCGAGTTTTCGTTTTTTATTATCTTTCTCTCGTTCTTTGGAATTGCATTCATTACATCGTATTGTTAAAGAGTCCGGTGATAATATGTTGCGACATCCACGGCGTTTAAGGTTACCACAGAGTCGAAAACCATTTGAAGTCATTTCTTTCTCGAATGCATATTTCTCGTGCAAATTACAGTAATCATTGGACGCGGATTTTTTGAACTTGCAACCATCTTTCAAACATTTCATCGCCGCACAACGTTGTTTCATTTCTCTAAAAAATAAAATTATGATTTTTCAAGTTTTTCTTATTCATTTATAATTTTATTAATCATTTGTTTTTAGAAAAAATGGAAATGCAGCATATTCAAAAGATTCGTTATTTTTCCGATCTCCATTTGGAGTTTTATGCCTCAGAAGATATCCCGGCTCTCCTCCAAAAGATTACCCCCGATTTGTCCCACTACGACCGTGGCTGTTTGTGCCGGTGATATAGGCAATTTGTTCCACGAGAATTACCGTTTGATTTTGGAATACATAGATGGATGTTTGTTTTCCAACCGTAAAGATGCCATTCGGTTCCAAGATACGGCTCTCAATTGTCGCCAAATCCCCATCGTTGATGAGAACATTTGTATTTATTTTTTTAATTTGGCTTGAAAAAAAAAATAAATATAAACATTGGTTGGAATCATGCATTTTAATAGACTTTTTTTGTTTTCATTTTGTTTTAAAAGAAAAAAAAAAGAGAGACAAGAAAAAAATGATTCGTCATCAAAACACTTCTCCCAAGAGCAACGTCTCTCAAGATGAATTGTTATTACAGAATTTGTTGCAATTCTACGCGAATTTGGAAAACATGGAAAAGGTCATGGCCATCGTGAATGGCGAATCGGACATTTCTCTCCGCATCGTGGATTGGTTCGTCACCAATTTCGCCAAACAACAATACACCAGTTATATGATTCCCACCCAAACGGGCATTCTCAAAGACATTGTCGAGGACACCAAATTCAAAGTCTACGATCGCTACAAGTTGCAATTGAAAGCCTACTCCAAACGACGATTTGATCCCTTTTGCCGATGGGAACGCATCTCCATCCCGTATCGCGATGGTTTGCGCATGGAAACCACCCTCGGACAATTGAATTTCTTCAAATGGGCCATCGAACATCGCGTCTTGGAATACATTGCCGCCCATTACCAAGAAATTGAACGCGACATGAACCAGCGCAACAGCAACAGTAGTTCGCGATCCTCTCGCAATTCGACCGCCTCTTCCCAAACCACGACGGCCTCCTCCGTGTCGACGGATGTATCTTCTTTGGCATCCACGGCTGCGGCTGCCGCTATACCATTCATCGAAAATAACAAAAAAGAAGCGTCGTCGTCGACGTCGTCGTTGTTACCCGCCATTCATACTCCTCTCGTTTCCGATGGTAAAACACGCAAACGCCGCCAACAATTATCCGAACCCGCCTTCAAGTGTGTCAAAAAGGAAGACACCAAAATCGTGGTACGATTCAATGATTGACGAAACAAAAACAAAAAAAAAAACAAATAAAATCAAAGAGAAAAAGAAAAATGACGCATCGTCCACAACACACTCTGTTGCACCAAGGTAAACAAAATACCGCCCCACAATACGTCTTGTAGGGCAATCCATCCATCGTAGGCACGAAAGAGCGCATAATTCGTGGCATCAAACACGGCATAGGTTCCAGCACCCAATAAAAAGGCATCGTACCAGGGACGATCGATGACAAAATGACCAATCATGAACACGATGACCGCATAACAAAGAATGACACCAATGAATCGTACTTTCAAGGGGGTTTGTTGAATGCGTGTGACCATGCGGGCAAAAGGTTGAGCGGTGAGAGACAGATAGGTTCCATCAATGACGAGGGTGAACAAGGTGATCCAAATCCATAGGAATTTGTTGGCGATGAATGTGTTCATTGGTTTTGTTTTGTTTTGTTTTGTTTTGTTGGTTTCAAGAAAAAAAAACAATATAGATATTTTATTATTCACGATGAAAAAAAAAATATATATATTTATATTTATATTTATATTTATATTTATTATTTGTCAAAAGAAGAAAAGACAAACAGAACAAAACAAAACAAAACAAAAATACAAAGATGAATCATAATGGCAACGAAGAAAACAATCACATTACTTATATAACTGCATTTTTACGCATTCCAATGGGAATTTATCCCGATGGAACTTTTTTCATTCGTGGACAGTATGATATTTCGTATGAAGTCGACGATGATGATGACGATGATGATGACCAACAAAATGAAAATGATAATGAAGACAAAAATGAAGACAAAAATGAAAACAATGAACAAAATGAAAACGAGGAACCACATGATGACAATGAAAACGAACAAAACAAAGACAGCGACCAAATCAAAGTAAAAGATGAAAGTATTCCTATAGAAACAAACAATTTGGAAGAAATATTGGGAGGAGCATTTCTTCAATTATTTGGACAAGGAGGGGGAGAAACATCATTGTTGTCTTCTTCCTCGTCCACAACAACATCTTCTCCTGTATTTGTATCGAAAGGAGACATCAAACCTCGTATCTTTCCTAAACTGCATACCAACAATAAAAACAAAACATTCCGCATGAAGCGAAGCGTCGAGGCCGCCTGTGGTAAATCCGCCTTCATGAAGAAGTAGGTAGGAGGAGAAGGAAGGAAGAAGGAAAAAGAAAAAAGATTAGTTCAAATACATGGGACGTTGGTTTTCTTGCGGGGCAAAAGCGGCGGGCATGATGAGTTCGCGGGGGCGCAAAGCCACATCTAAATATTGGTATTGTAGAGGCGATTCGGCGGTGACGGGAAGGATACGCGGACCTTCTACCAAATTCGTCGCACCAATGCCAAACAAATCGGATTCGACGTCGCTGAAATTCTGCGCGAGAATACGGGGGGCGATTTTTCCCCCGACCAATCCTTGACCCGGCATGTAACTTTGTGTGGGATGGCCCACGAAGGAACTGTGGTCGAACGACATTCTCTCAAAGGATTGACGATAGGCACGTTGTTGCAAATCATAATCACCGGGGCAATTTTTATTTCGTGTGGATGCCATTTGTTTTTGGTTTTTGGTTTTGTTTTTGGTTTTTTGGTTTTTGCAAAAAAAAAAGATATTTTATTTTTTATAAGAATGATTAATATGTTGGTATATTTTTCATTATTTGCGTTCACGCATGGGTTTTAATGCATTTATTAATTCATTGTAGGATTGTTGGAATCGGGCAGATGATTCTCTCTTGTTCTGCAAACAAATTTGAAACAATCCCAAATAATCATACGACATGAGCACCGCCAATCCAATTTGGTGATCCTCACTCATCATCAGTCCCGCTGCCACCGAATACAATTGGCGGAAGGCAGCGTCCCCCTTTGTTTCCTCGTACACGGTGTCCAAGTATTGCGTGACCGCCGCTTCGTCATATTGAAATTCGTCCAAGGTCTCCTCGTCGATTTCTTCCAATGGCACTTGACTGATATCCACCCATTCGTCCTTGTACATGATTTTTGTATCCATGTTACAAAGTTGACGAAATAAAATACGATATTCTGTGGTGCTTGTATACGATTTGGTGGTTGTTGCCATTTTTGGTTGTGTTGTGTTGTGTTATTGCGTACAGGAAAAAAAAACACAAAGAATGTTATGATATGTGTGGAATTCTTTGTTTTTTTTTGTTTATATCATTTTGTGTTTGACAAAATCCAAATAGATCCAAATAGATCCAAATAGATCCGGATAGATGGTTAATTATTGTTGTTACGTCTTCTTCTGCGAGTTGAACCACCCTTTCTACCTCTACGTCTGCGCGATTTGCCGCCCACAGTAGATCCGCCATCATTGTCCATTTTGGGCAAGTCCTCGCCTTCACCACCCACTTTCTTGACAGCATCTGCATTACCACCCATTTTCTTTTCAGCATCTGCATTACCACCCATCGTCTTGTCCGCATCCGCATTACCACCCATTTTCTTGTCCGCATTACCACCGTTCATGTTTTTTTCTTCGGCAGATCCCGATCCACCGTCATTGCGACGACGACGACGACGACGACGACGACCACGACCCCCTTCTGTGATCGCGGCGTTTGTTATAGAAGCAATGGCGGGTTCATCGGTTTCTCCGCCACGATGTTTTCTTGTCGACGAACGACGACGACGTCTTCCGCCCGATTGCTTGGCGGACGCAGCTGTACTTGATTTGGTAGCGCCATTGAATAAATTCGAAAGAAATCCAGTCATTTGTTTTAAAAAAAAAAAGGAAAAATAAAAGAAAAATAAAAAATAAAAGTGAAAAAGAGAGAACGGAATAAAAAAAAAATAATATTGAATCTACTCTATGGAAAACATATTATTTTTTTTCTGTTTTGATGTGTCGGAGACGTTTATATCCCGAGACTTTTTGTTTTTGTTTTTGTCTATTTTTTTTCCGGGATTTTATTTAAAACGAAACATTGGGACGATTCTGTTGAATGAACGCACGATCATTCATCATTTCTCTCGTCAAAATGCCACCACGAATCCAACCCTCCATCGCCGATTCTTCGATCTTGTATTTGGGATTCGTCGTGTTTTCTTGCATTTTGTTATCCACAGGATACATGGTATAATCCATGAAGGATTGCGACATGATCGTATTGACACTTTTCTTTTGGTCTTGTCCGCGTTCGCCTTGGATCAATTGGGCCTCCATGACGACATCACATGCTCCACGTCCTAAATAAGGCACCGTCAAAAAAGGACGTTGCGACAAGGACAACTTTTCTAAACTTCGACCCTGTTGCATGCCTAAACTGAGCGACGAATCCACGTCGATGACCGATCCTCCCACCGAACTTCCCTGATACACGGAAAACCAGGCGACGTCCGGTTGCGACGTGGCAAATTGCACGTGGGCTCCCGCCGCAGGATCCGGGTAATAATTGGTGACATTGTAATCACCGAAACGAGTATTGTAGATGGCACGTTGTGATTTATCCACGTCGTCCGAACGTAAATCGGCCAAATTATAGAATGCGAAATTATTCGATGACATTTTATGTTTGTATGTGTCTGTGTGTGTGTTTTTTTTATTTGAAATTAGAAGGGAAGGAAAAACACAAAAAGAAAAATAAATAGATATATATTTTTTTGTGTTGGGTTTTTCTTTTTTGTTTGTATTTGTATTTGTATTTGTATTTGTGTTTTTTTTTTGTTTTGTTTTGTCTGCCCGTGCTATTGTTTGTGGATGATGTATTTTTTTTTTTGTAAAATCAATCAATAAAAAATACATTATGTGTATTCGTATTTTCTGCGTTTTTTGGGTGTTTGTGTGTGTGTGTTTCTTATGCATCCACTTGCCCTACACGTGCAGCCATGTTACGAGCACAAGCAAATTGATTGCCCTCCTTACACGAAATCATACTGCCATAGCAGAAATCAGCGAATGCCTCTTGATCGTTGGGAATCGTCGTGTTGGATGTCGAGTGGAAAGGACGCAAACTCTGTTCAAAAACGAATTGTTCCCCTAAATCTTTGAATAATTTGTCGGCAATGTCGGGTTGATCGGGATTGGCTTCTTCGACCATTTTCTTGGCATTGGCCATGATGGTTTTTTGAATGTTTTTGTTGTAGGAAGGGGGCGCCGGTTTTTTGTGGGGATTGCCCGTGTAATCCGTGACCAAGACGTTGCTAAAGGGATTCGTGCTCGTGGGGACATCAAAGACTTTCGATGTATCCGGCATCGGTTTGCCCTGCTCGGCCAAGGAGGCTAAAGCCGCGCTATTTCTCGTGGTACGGTCGCTCTCGAAGGCCGCGTCGGCTCTCCCATAATCGATGGGATCCGTGGAGTCCTCCAAGTCCACCAAATTGGAACCAGCGGGGGCATCGACGAATCCTTCTTTGCGTCCATGGAGAACGTAGACCAGCACAATGGCCGCCAAGGTAATCGCGCCAAAAACTAGACTGCGCACGGAATGCGTCGCCAAAAAGAAAAACAATGTCAACACGACCACCAATCGAGAGATGGCATTCAATTGCTGTGCATACGACATGGCATTTCCTGTGGGGAAAAATTCATACCAATATTGTGGATGAAACAAGATATT
>JACCEB010009261.1_pt1 | contig 18086 bp, 13 predicted proteins | sample 7454761 | NCBI WGS metagenome assembly JACCEB01 (sample SAMN15323454, study PRJNA562643) | freshwater metagenome | isolation source: river surface water | place: USA:Blue River Watershed | collected 2017-08-18 | reverse complement strand
AGCACCTAGCGGTGCTAGGAATGGGTAATTTCTGCCTAGAAATTCCATGAAGCACCTAGCGGTGCTAGGAATGGGTAATTTCTGCCTAGAAATTCCATGAAGCTGGTAAGCCATAATCACATGCCTTGAAAGTAGTCTGGTTATATAACATATATATATCTAGACACACTGCAGCTACACCTAGCCAACTATATGTAAAACTGGTTAAATTTCCTGGATCAGCTCCACCAAACCTATTTAGAACAAATTGGTGTAACACGGTGGTCTTGAATTGTGGACTCACCCCAGAATAAATAAACCCCTGTAAGAAACAAATTATATCAAATATTAAGATACCCCAAAAAATCAGGCCACGATATTGTTTAGACCACATATAGCTAGGTGGTGGATTGAATTTTTTACCATCATCCTTTGCAACAGGAGAATCAATAGTTAATTGAGTTATATATGAATAACCGATTATAATTATTGGAATATACCATAAATACGGAAAACTTTTGGTAAATGGAATAGTATACCATAAACCTAGGAATGCAATTGCCGCGATTGACATATTCAGAATTTGTATCACAAAATATTGATATTTATAATTCAAACCTAGACCTGATTCTTCATCACTAAACCGGATTGGCTCTTGGACATAACCCAAAATAGTTAGTATAGTAAGTGCTAAAAAAGATAACCACCTAAACCATGGGTTTAAAAGGAAATCCATAAGTGCACTACCTAGACTTGCTCCTCCGGTTACACCACCATTGATAGTATCCGACATTTATTTTATGCCTTGAATTTAAAAATATGTCTGTCACAAATTCAGCTAGTAAAACAAATATTAGTGGCTCACCAGCGAATGGGTTAGTTAAACCTTCATCAGCCATTATAAACTCACTTAGTTCAATGTTTAATTCCCTATTCTTTTCATCAGACTATGGACTATTAATATTCCTAGTTTTGCTTTTCCTAGTTGCCGGTTTGGGTTTTGTAATTCTATTTGAAATCGGCATCCCTAATATACGTGGACAAATGGTAAATAATGTTCTAGGAGTAGCACTAGGTATCGGATTAATCATGGTTATATTCCAACAAATGGGAAATACCATTGATTTATTTGGCAGGAAATTAGATGTGGGTATGATTTACTACCTAGTTGCCCTCATGATAGTTATGTTAATATTTAGTAGCTAATAGGTAGTAATTAGTCAACTTGACTAATAATTAGTCTATATGTAATATTATTTAATAATCCGGTTAGCATATCAAGTAGTTTACCACGAGCACCAGGTTGATTATTTATGGTGGTAGAGCCAGTTTCTAATTTATCTACTATAAAATCGAGCCCTTTTGCAATAAGAATAGTATCCGTGCTACCTAGCTGTGCAGATAATTGACCTATTTGTTCAACAACAGGTTTCGGGTTCTGGTCATTTTGTGTTATTAGGTCATTAGTAATACATGATTTAATATTTATTGCAACTTGACCATTGCCAATATAACAATCATGCCAATCACCTGCTTTCCCTAGTTGTGTATTAGTGTTACTTAGTTGTTCTGTTTGTTCCTCCCAAGCAGTGCTAGGTAGTTCAACATTATAATAATGATAACCTGTAATAGCTTTTTGTGATTCTAATATTTTTTGCGAACCTAGTGTTACTTCTTTGAATGATTCAGCTTCATATTTTTTGTTACCTGATGATTTACCTGACCCCATGAATCCAGCAAACCAATCCACTAACCGGAATTGAGTTACTTTATCCGATGGAGGAGTATTAACTGGGCTAATTGAGGTCGTTCTGGTTCCTTGTTTAGAATTATCACCGGAAAGTTGTTGTTTCAGCGAGTAGAATTCGCCAACGTCTTTGTTATTATTCCTGGAAATAGCCTGTAAATTTACTATATTAATAGTTTGTAATTCTTTACGGAGTCGCTGTTGTTCTTCCCATTGTTCTTTATCTAGGCGTTTTAGTTTCTGTTCCATTTCATAAATCTTACGGCGTTCTTGTTCTAGGGCTGATAATTTTGTCATTTCTTCTTTTTGTGTTCGCATACGTTCAATTTGTTTCATTTTATGTGCATATTGCTCTTCTAATTTCTTATGTTGTTGCTCTAAATGACGTTGTTTTTCACGTAGGGTTTCTATATTATTACTAACATTGAATAGAGATTGAACTTCTTTTGGCCGTGCTGGGTTTTTACCCATCCCACTATTCCCATTTGAGTTTTTAGGTGCATCCGGAAATAATTCGCGGATTCTGGCTAATTCTTGGTCAGTTGCTAAACGCTCATCTTGGGCTAATTTCTTATGATTAGTAATTAATGGTTGAGGTGATTTGGGTTTTTCAGGGATTGGACTTGTTCTAGGACTTGGGATCGGATTTGTTGATAGATTAGCATTTAATTTGGTTGGCGTGCTTAGCAGTGATTCTGTATAGGTAGGTGGCGGATATGCCGGTTGCGGTGATGAAGATTTAGTGCTTGTAGCTAACCGACCCTCATATTTCTGTTTCTGTTTTTCTAAATCTTTAAGCATAACTGCATATTTCTCTTTTGCGCCTTTTTCATTTATTTTCTGTTGTATTTTGGCAATATTTCGGTTAACACTTTCTAATTTCTGCCTGGTTAATTCTATATCTCCAGAGGTGGCTGTTGGAGCCATGATTGCAGATTTAGGTGCAATTGGTAAAGGACTTGACCCTGCTGGCCTAATTACTTTGATTTCGGATTGATGATTTTGTAAGGTAGATGGGATCGGCGATGTGATCGCCAATGGAATCGGCGATGTGATCGCCAATGGAATCGGCGATGGGTCATGTGCTTGTATTTGCCGGTTTGGAATAATACTAATTGGTGAAGGGCTTTTACGTGGTTGCGCAGATGTTGGTGCTAATTCATTGAAAACAAAATCTAATGGATCAGTTGATTTTGGTTTTGATTTTTGTGCAGGTGAGCCTAGACTAGCACCTGGGTCGTCTGTAGGTATTGGGCTAGGCGTAGACCTAAGAAAAACTGCATCTAGGGCCTGTAATTTATTCATTTTTTCACGACTCACAACCGAGTTCCCTAATGCACCAGCTGGCGTAGCAGGACTTGTGGACCTGCGCCCACCTGATTTCCCAGTTACCAAACCGGGTCCTGCAGAAACATCATCAATATTCATAGGTTCATCACCAAAATCTTCATCAGCTAGGTTTGTTGACTTAGATTTAGATTTAGATTTATTTGACCCAAATTCGGTGGGGTCAATATCAATAATTACCGGGTCAATAGCCTTGCTAACTAACGGTTTAATTGCTTGTGGTTTATTTATATTTGGACCCGAAGGTTTAGCATCTGTAAGTATGAAATTATCTTTGGCCAAGTCAATAATTAGTTTTTTTCCTGGTGAATTTGTGCCAGTAGAGGCTGCACGCTCTTTCAGGATATTATCAATAATTGATGTGCTTTGTGATGTGCTGGCAGAACCTTGTTTGGTAGTCGGGGATGCGGATTTGGCGCGTTTACCAGTTTTTTTGTCCGGAGTTATATTAATAACTTTAGATGCCATCCAGGTTTTTCAGGGATTATTGATTTGTTTATTCTATTTCTAATAGATTTTTGATATGTTGGTAACCGCGTTATATACAAGGCCAAAACACAAAAATAAATATAACAAAATGAAAATTATTGCACCGATAATATATCAGGTTCGGTCCTAGAATCTGTTCGTGGGATATTTAATGTTAATTCTTTTAATTTGTCACGTAGTTCATTGTTTATTTTGTGTTCAAAATCTTTTATTTTATCAAGACTTGAATTTGTAATATTTAATAATCTATTATACAAATGTGTATTATACTTATCAAGTTGTGGGTTTTCTTCACTTGAATGTAGTTCTTTTAATTGTTTAATAATAGGTAAATATTGTTTTTTTATTTCAATATCTACTCTATCTAAATATGTATCTAAATAATCAACTAAATTCATTAATACTGAAGACATTACACATGGGAGTGAATCTATTTTTACTTCTCCAGATTTATGAACATATTTTACTAATTTTTCGCGTTTATTAAACAATGCAATGTTATGGTTAAGCTTATTTTGATAAACTAAGTTAATAAATTCAACAAAACAATTCAACCCATATGAATGTATTCTATCGGCTGCTTCTTGTGTTTCTAATCCTGATAAATCCTCAAATCCCATCGGTCTTATATTGGCTTGGTTCCAAAAACTATTAAACACTTCGTCAGGTGCAATTTCAATATTATTTACAACATTTGCTGTATTATTAGTTATATTTTGTTGGATATTTTGTTGAATATTTATAGTTATATTTGGTACACTTGAATTAGATAAAAGTTTAATATTATTGTGTTCTAATTTATTATTGTCTATATCAAAATCAATCTCTTTTTCTATTATTTTATCAATATTTTTTATGTATTTATCTTTTAATTCAATTAATTTAACACATGACTTTTTATGTCTAGTTAGATTTCCTTTGTTACAATATGATTTATTACAATATTTACAATTATATTCATCAGATTTTATTTGTGATGCTAATTTAGTTGTTTTCTGATTATGGATTGTTAATGCTTTTAAATGAGCTTGGGAACTACAATGATTTCTATAGGAAGTTAATGAACATAAACTTACATTACAAATTATACAATTGAAATCTGACATTTTGATTTTATTTTATGTATTATATTTTGATTTTATTTAAATTATTAAATACATTAATAATACCACATATATCAACTGTAATGGAAATAAATATACTACTTTTGATAATATTCGGCTACCATTTTTCTCTCATTTGGAGATATTTTATATACATTGTGCAAATGTCTCAGAAATTATGCAAAACTCGTTAAGTTGTAAAAACACATCTTTAGGTGTATATGTGTTTTCTTGGTAAAACATGTATTGCATAATTTTGAGCTGGGAACATCTCTATTTGACTGTGTTTTGCGTAAATTAGCCATAAATTATGCATTGCAAAGCACCTGGCAGCCAATTTGGGATTTTTTTTGAATCCAAAAAATTCGAATTCCGAAAAATGATTTTTGATTTTTAATCTGGCCGTAAAATCATTGTGTTTGTTTGTATAATAATTTTTTTAGATTTTTTACGTTTTTGGAGATTGTTTTATTTTTGACGTATGGGATCGACATGTTCCGGAAATTAAGGATTAATCCGCATGATGCCTACAATATTTTTTACTTACTGTGACCAGGGTGGAAAATTGTTTATTTAGGAATAAATGGTTATCCGGTAACATTAAAATAACTACCTAACATACCAAAATACAAGTTAGCATTTAGCCATCATGCCACCTAAACCTAAAAAATATTATGCAGTCCGTGTAGGAAAACACCCAGGAATATATATAACTTGGCCAGAAGCGCAAAAAGAAGTTAGTGGATTCGTAGGTGCTTTATATAAAAGTTTTACAACTTTACCTGAAGCCCAGGAATATATGCATACTGGAATTGATAAATTGCGCGGGCATTTAGCAAGTGATGCAGATATGGGTAAAGGTAAATCTAAAGACCTAGATGAGCTTTTATCTGCGGATGCTACTGGCATGAATCCGAGTGGGGAAAATCCACAATCAGCAGCAGATGAAATACTCCGAACATGTAAAACGATACAAGCCGATACACCTAATGCCATCGAGAGAAGCCCTCCAGATACTTGGACATATCATCATGGTGAATTCTATTTGGCAACCGACGGGAGTTTTAATACTCGGTCACGGCGAAGTGGTTGGGCTGTATATCTAGGTCCATCCGCAACTAATCTGATTCAACCTATGCCATTGGATACTACTAACAACCGATGTGAATTACTTGCTATACAAGCTGCACTTAAATGTATCCTAGCACATATTGGACATCCTAAACTCCAGTCTGGGCAAATAATTAATATAGTTTCTGATAGCCAATTATGTGTTAATACATTTACAAAGTGGTTGCCAAATTGGAAAAAAAAAGGTTGGAAACTAGCATCCGGGGATACGCCGAAAAATCTAGAAGAAGTGCAGGCAATTGATCGGATATTAGATGACTTGCAGAAACCCGGACGTGAATTAGATATTCGGTTTATACATCAACGCGCACATACAAGTGGGCAGACCACAAAATTTAAAACACATAAAGATGAATTACTTTGGCAAATTAATTATATTGTTGACATCCTAGCCCAGCAATTGACAAATTGATGACTCAACCAAAAAAATATATTTTTCTAAAAGTTCATTTTCTCTCTCGATAAACTCTCTCTCGAAAAACATTTTTTTATTTTTTAAGATTTCTTACTCTCTCACACTCTCTCACTCTCTCACGTCATCACTCACTGTGAATGCTCGACACCTGAGTGGTCGCGAAGGCAACCAGGAGTCCTGCACTTCTTGCCAAACCTGCAAGTCTCTGGGTGACGGCTCATGCATTGCTTGTTGGAACAGTTTCCCCAATTGGGACAGTTGTTCTCATGCAAATGCAAGCAACCCTTGCGGGTGCAACCGTTGTAGAACTTGCAGAAATCCTGTCCAGAGAACTGAACTGATGTCCTAGGTGCTGCCGCCATGGGCATTTCTACCTCAGTTGGCTTCTTAGCTGCCATCCTCTCCCTCCAAGAACCCTTGGGGACTTCTGTCCTTGGCAATGAAATACCAGGGACCTCAGGAGCCCTTGCGGTGTCCTTTGGAGCCCTTGCGGTGTCCTTTGGAGCCCTTGCGGGGACCTCAGGAGCCCTTGCGGTGTCCTTGGGAGCCCTTGCGGTGTCCTTTGGAGCCCTTGCGGGGACTTCAGGAGCCCTTGCGGGGACCTCAGGAGCCCTTGCGGGTGCCTTTGACTGATTCTTGTGAATAGGATGCTGCTGTGCTTGTGAAGGCATCATGACGAATGAGTCCTCATCCTCCTCTCCAGATGACTCATCCATCTCTGCAAGCTCAATGTTCTCAATCATGTCAGCAAGGCTTGCATCCTCCTCTGCAATAAAGTCCTCAATAGCCTTCATGTCATCGTCCTCCTCGAACATTAAGTTCTTGAGAAACTCGACAAAGTCAGGATAGCCACGAAGGCACTTCACCAAGTCAGACTTGCGATCGATGTTGATGCCATCCAGATGGAAAACACCACAACGAAGCTTCTCCTGAAAGAAGGAGACAACCTCGTCATCAATGTAATTCTTGCTTGCTGATGCAGACGCCATTCTTTACAATTGATGTGTAAGAAATTGGAAGCTGATTTTAAAGCTAGAAGTTTGTTGTTGGTAGTTGTTGGGGTTTAGAAAATCTTTATCTTAGATATTAGCTGTATATTATGCTATTATATAATCCAATAACAACATTTTTTGTTAAAAATAATATTTTATGACCAAAAAATATGGATACCGTCTACAATAAATTGTGATTGATTTATAAAATAAAAAAAAGGTTTTTTCTTATTCTCTTTTCGAAAAAGCTTTCTCTCTCTCCATCACAGAGTCTCCCTCACATAGTCTCCTCTCACTTCCTTGGTTGAAACACACGTGCAACGAATTCCTGGCTTACATACGGTTGCTCACGGTTTGCCGTCACCTTTTTGGTAGTGTTGAATTTGTCCATCGAAATGATCTCGAACTCGCATTCGATTCCATCGTACAGGTCAATGAATTCAAAATCACCGCTGAGCAACGTTTCCTTCTCCTCCGTCTGCTTGACGTTCTGTGTTGTCTTCTTCAGACTCATCGCCAGAGCCGTTGTTGCAGTCGACATCTTTGTTGTTGCTGTTGAGTAAAGCGAAATCTTGTTGGAAGATATGTTGTCGTATACTATCCCAATAAACAAAAAATAAATTTTCAATTTTTGAAAAAAATGATATTTATACCAAAAACCAAATGCTATTTTTTTTTATTTTTGCCAAGCCAAATTATTTATTAGAACTGCACCATCAATAATGCAATGGTCTTCAGCAACATGTCCACATGACCTAGCAATCAATGTCGCACTCTTATTAATACGTCTTAGAAGACCATTGGCAACTACTGATTTATTATCGCGGATTTGTGTAGCATAAATAAGCATACCTGCATTTACCATTGACCATCTGAATAACATTTCGCCTTGAACTGGGTAAATATTCAAGCCTAGCTGATGTTCAGGTGGTGTTAAGTGAGTCCGGTAATCTTCTGCAATTTCACTTAGTGTTGCGAATCGTTTGCGCTTAGAAAAAGACTGAGTATCCGGCGTTAAGTCAATTAGCACATGAGTCCGGCATTCTGAAAGAATGTGATTCCCGGATTCGGCGCCCAATAGGTCATAAATTGGTTTGTGTTCACTAATATATTTATTTTGACTTTCATCTTGTAATTCCATTTCAGTGTTTTCCCGGGCCATTGTTGATTTACCTGTAATATCAGTGCATGCTTGGGTATCCGCATGTGGTCGGATTTGGTGGAAATCCATTATTGCCATCACATGGTTTCCATGATATTTATTGAGTAATTCTGCAGCTTTTTCATCATCTACTACTATCTGACGTTTAAGAACTGCAATGTCGTCTGGTGTTGCTTGATAAACAGGTGGCGATTCCACAGGTGGCGATTCCACAGGTGGTGATTCCACAGGTGGCGATTCCACAGGTGGCGATTCCACAGGTGGCGATTCCACAGGTGGTGATTCCACAGGTGGCGATTCCACAGGTTGCTCTAGGTTTATGTTACCTGTTAGAGCATCTGTATTAGTGAGTTCTGTAGCCATTGTTATTATAGGTATTAATTTGTTTTTGCTAGTTTTAGTGAGTTATTGAATTTGTTTATTATGCAAGTTATAAAAATTGTTTTTTAAACTGGATAACTATTCACGGTATAAACAAACTTATAACTAAACGTCTAATCAACTTATTTATACATTCACAATTAACTAACTATAAAATGGAAGGCTTTTATGCAAAAATCAACCAACAATTTGCAAGTGTAATTTACAAAAATGAAGCAATTATTAGTGAAATCGAATCTGTTAAAGAAAAAATTACAAAAATGCTAGAGGATCTTACTATCCGAAATGATGCAATTATTGATGAAGTCCAGCTTTATCAACAATCGGCTAATAAGGAATTCAAACAACTTTACGCAGAATTGGTTCCTAAAGTAACGCTAGGTTCTCTAGAGCAACGTGCCGCTACTGCTGAAGAAGCTGCTACAAAACTTCGTAATGACCAAACACGTTATCTTAAACAAATTGAAGACCTAGAATTTGAGGTTAAGAATTTGAAGAGTGTAAGTCTACTTTCTCAGAAAGATAAATATAACCGGACTTTGCAAATTGAAGTAGAAAGCCTAGAGAAGAAACTCAAGGCTGCAGATGCTAGGTATAAAGCACTTGAAGAGCGCATTGCATCTGCAAATAATCAACCTAGCACTGCCCCTGAACCTGTTGCCCCTGAACCTGTTGCCCCTGAACCTGTTGCCCCTGAACCTGTTGCCCCTGAACCTGTTGCCCCTGAAACAGTTGCCCCTGAAACAGTTGCCCCTGAAACAGTTGCCCCTGAACCAGAAGAAGATGTCAATGAATCTTCAGAGGACACGATGACAAGATGCTATGCTAGGATTGGAACTGATAAGATTTCACCTGATTCACTTACACCTGATGAAATATCAGCATATCCAAGTGATGTATATAAGTCAAAGACTGGTAAGTTTTTGGGTAAACCATGCATTAATCTCGTAAGGGCTATTGGTGATGTATTCTGTGCTGAGCATGCTACTGGATTCAGTGATATTCGTGCCGAACCACCTAGTGATGGAGAAAAACCTAAAAAGAAGAAGAAAGCAACTAGTGTAGCAACAACAGAACCAGTTGTCGAAACACCTACCGTTGAAGAACCCTCACAACCCGTTGTCTCGGAACCCTCACAACCTGTTGTCTCGGAACCCTCACAACCTGTTGTCTCGGAACCCGTTGTCTCTGAACCAGTAGTTGAAACGAATGCCGTTGTAGAACCAGTTAAAGACACGCAACCAGTTGTCGTGGAACCCGCAAAAGAAAAGAAAACAAGGAAGAAGAAAGTAGCAACTGAAGAACCTAAAGTAAATGCAGAAGAACCAATTAATTCTACAGAACAAACTCAAGATACTACAGCACCAGCACCTATTGAAGAGAAAATCAAGAAACCCCGCAAGAAGAAAGCTGATGCACAAGTATCAGCAGATGGAGCACCTGAGCAAGTTGCAGATGTAATTGCGCCTACAACAGAAGAAACTCCAGGTAGTCAATCTTCTACACCAGGTTCCAAGCGTGGACGTAAAAAGAAGGAAACTCCACCTACCCCTACTAGAACACCAGTCACTCAAAAAGAATATATTTTAAAAGAGGTGGAAGGTGTAACTAAAGTAAGTAAACCAGATTGGGCATTTATTGAGCCTTGGGATAGTCCTGAAGGAGTCCAATATGTAATTGATACTAAGACAAATTATGTATTTGAAGCTACTGAAACAGGTGAAATCGGCGCGTGGACCGGATTTATGAGAGTGTGATGCACCCGAAAAAACCGGATTAGAACACCGGATTTATGAGAGTGTGATGCACCCGAATAAACCTTTTGTTAACTCACACCAACAGCTTATGAATCAACCAAGTAACTATTAAAAGTTATGATAGCTGTTATCAAATTTTTATTATTTATTTTTTTAGGATGAATATTTATCGGCAGATTCTGATTCACTAAATTCTTATTAGTTTTATTAGATTGTAAGTTTGATATACCTAGCACTGTATTAAGTTGCTGAAGTGCAGCGTAATATTTTCCTTGACATGGAGATAATAATGTAGGATTTATGTCATGAGATGTCAAATAACCTAAGTATGTTCCAATTTGACAACAATTTGTAATACCCACAATTATATTACCATCTATATTATCAGCAAGAGTATGTAAATAATTATATGTCATAGTGAGCAATATAAATCCAGGGATATGTATGCCGTTCCTACTAATTTCAGTTAAACGCTGGTATATTTGTGTAATATCAGCAGCTATTTGTTGACCACGGGTCATATCTAATTGTCCAACTAATGATTGTGATATTTTTAATAATTGTGGTAATATCATATTAATGAAACATTCAAGGATATCCAAGTTATATGTTAGCTGTGTAAAAAAAACACTATTACTATATTGTGTATCATCATCTGGTAAATCTTCCATTAAAATACCAGGCACAATTGGTTCAAATATTTCTAACCACTGATTTTTTTTATTTACAAATGATTTGTCAGTTATGTGATGATTATTCTGTTCGGCTGAATATTTGCCCAAGTCGATACCATATTTAGCAGCAAATATGTTAAAAATCCGAGTAATAATTTCAGCAGTGAAAATAATCGACCTAAATGTTTTATTGCCTGCACCACCAATAATACTTATATAATTTGCTAAAGCAGATGTAGTTCCGGGGTTAGGTAATTTGCGTTTAATTGATGTAGATTTACTATTAAATCCGTGTGTATTTATACTACTTATGCCATTTATCACATTATTTATCTGACTTGGTTGTTGGTTATCTGTTGTTACTATAAGACTATTCCCACCAAGGTGTGAATTTATGTTGTTAGGTAAACTCCGTGGACTAGTGCTTAATGATATACTAACCGGCAAGTTAGTAATAATACTTGCAATTGGTTTAGAAGGTATGATAGACAAAATCCGGCTATGCATTTTTTGATAGCTAAAGTGAATAGCGTCATTGAACCGGGGATTATAATTCTGCTCACGGAATTCATCTTCATTGCTGATACTTATATAGTCAAGTGTTATTAATACTGCCTCATCTATAATACCTTTAGTAGCATCAAGATTTATTTGATTAGCTAGGCATATAGTAAATAAATTGAGTATATAATTATTAATTAATGGTATTAAAATTTCAAATTTAATATCCGGTTTATCAGCTAACCTATTGTAAATTTCAAGAATATAGTGGCAATATGAATATAACAAGAATTGCGCATGTTTTTTATGTTTTTTAGGGTCTATCTTTTTCAATTCATCTTCTGCTGACATTTATTATTTGCCTAGAGCAGGATTGTTAATTTTATCTGCGTCTATTGTATTTTGTTTTGAATATAAAAATAGAAAACGGAAACTGAAATTAACCCCGATCTAGGCATTCTATTTTCTAAGCCTTATTATTTGCGGTTGATGGTGCCTTAGATGATTTGGTAAACCACCAGATTGCTAACCCGATAAGTATAAGCAATACTATAACACCAATAACTATACCAGCAATTGCACCTTTGCTTAATCCTGTTTTGTTTGATTTAGTTTCTGATTCTGTTGTAGATTCGTCATTGTCATCAGTTGAAGTGGTATCCGCTGATGGCGTAGTAGTAGTAGTGCTAAATGGTAATTCAGGATCATCATAAATTGTTCCGGCAATATCAGTTCCAGGTTGCATATTATCAACAGTATCGTCGTTAGTTAAATTGGCATATAAGTTTTCTATTTCGCCAGGTGATAAGTTATATTCCTTTAGGAGACGATCAAGTTGCCGGCGTGATAGAATAGTGCTTCCATCAATTATTTCAGTATCTTTTAGTGGAACAAGGCTGTTACTAGTCTTATCAAAGTAATACAAATCTTTTTTCTTAATATCCATCTGTAATTCGGGATTATTATCCACATATCCTGCTGTTAGGACTTCTTGCCCAGCTTGATTAGTTATGCGGGTAGTTGGTAATGGTTGACCTGCAGCATTTGTCCCAGTTGGTTGTGTATTAATACGTCCAGGGATACTACCAGATTTCGGAGCAAGAGCCATTAATTGCTCTTCATAGGTGCCTTGGTTAATATTCATAGTCACTGCTTCTGTGCTGAAATCTTTTGGGTCATACCCGCGTTTTTTGAGTTCTGCTAATGTATCTTTACCTAGCACCTGTTCTAGGTCATCCAAATAATTATCTTCTAGTGATGATTTCTTTTGTTCATCAGACATGTATTTACTGGCACTCACTAACGACCCTGTGAATGTTTCATACATGCGTTTCTGGTCACTCCCCAATTGGAATCCTAATAGTTGATATACTAGACCAACCACTCCTAAACGTTGCTCAGGCGTAAATTTCTCACGGAGGTCAAATGGTAATTTTGTGGTTATTTGTCCTAATATCCGGTTGGTAGTATCAAGGTCAGTGGAATCGCGGTTCTGATTAGCCAGTTTTGCAGCCAAATCCCGGGCAGGAATATCTAAGTCAATCCGCGAGACCACATCTAGGCCACATACTAATAATACGGTCAAGTCTTGTATTTTCATAGTTTGATACCTAGCACAAGCGACAATTAGGCCACGGATAACTTGGTCATCATTAAGTGGCAGTGTTTGACTAACCGTGCGGTATTTGTCATAAATTTGTCCTACCCGGGCCCGGGTAAGCAAATCGCTATATAAGTCTTCTTTCTTAACAGCTGATAAAAAAACATTAAAAGCCTGTTGGCTTTGGTTCATAGGGTTGGTATTCATCTTTTTTGGCAATGGTTGGTGATTTTATTTAACCTAGCACTACTTATTTATTAAGTAATCCGGTTTTTGTTTTCTCGGTTTTGTTCTATTAGTTATGCTAGGTTATGCCTTCATCATATCGCGTAAGTCCTGATTACAAAACGGGCATTTGACATGGGCTGTGAAATGCTTAGTAGCACAAGGTGGGCACATTTCATGACCGCAAATGAGGGTTGTCATTTCATCTAGGTTATCTTCACAACAGATATTACATGTTCCTAGCTCATCTTTAGTATCAGTTGGCTTACTGACTTTTTTGGTAGTGAGACAATAATCGCTTTGTTCGGGTGTTAGCCCAACTGCGACGTCTTCAAGATTGGCGACTGCTGCCATAAGATTTTGTATGCGTGCTACTAATTCATCAATTGATGGTGGTTCTCCTTGAATCACAGAATTAGCAGGATTAGGAATTAGATTAACGCCATGGTCAATATTCCGGCCATTAAATAATACTCTAAATAACAATTGCCTGTTCGCTTCGTCGTAATCAATTTCATCTGGTGATTCTTCTTCATCTTCTGATGCTAGGTTAGATGCGAAATCCGCTAATGCCGGGTGACTATTGCTGGGGGCGAGTTCCGGTTCCTCTTCATCTCGTTCGGATTCCCCGGAATCTTCATCACTACCGCGTTCACCGTGTCTGTCTTGTAGCTGATGGTTTTGTGCTACCGGGTTGAGGATTTCGCTAAGTGATACACCATGAAATGAAATAAACCTAGCTGAATTACAAGCATCAGTGTGTGCTGCATAATCATCTAATGCGACAGGCACATCACAAATTTCGCAGGGAATAAATACTACTTCGTCCGATGCTGACATTATTAGATTTTTGGGATTTGGTATTGGGTAACTAGTTAGGATTATGTATTTGCTACACTATAAATTTATATATACCAAACAATAAACAACAACTGATAAAAACAATTTTTGGCGGTTAATAATAAATGCCAACCGGAAATTTTATACCTGTTAAACTAACTCGGAAAGCCCGGAAACAGAAACCGGCTGAATTTAGCAATTCCACAACCGGCAAACCTATTCGCGGAACACTTAAAACCCGGTTGCAATCATTATATATACCGCCGGCTTATAAAAATTTACAAGTGGCGGAATCAGCAAGTAATAAGATACAAGTAGTGGGAGAAGATACAGCAGGTAGGACACAATATATTTATCATGATCGATATAAAGCAGGATTGGAGAAACGGAAATATGCTAACCTAGATGAGCTAGGTAGGCATATCATTAAGATTGAAAAAGATAACCAATCTGCACTGGCCCGGATTTTGTCAAGGGCGGGATCTAGTAGCAGTGCTAGGATACTAACTAAGGATGAACTTATCCAAATAATGATTTATATGTTGCGGACTTATCATTTCCGGATTGGGTGTCAGAAATATGCCGAGCTTTATGGTAGTTATGGGATTAGCACACTAAGGCCTCAGCACTTTAAGAAATCAGCAAATGGGGATATTGATATTAGTTTCATCGGAAAAAAAGGTGTTAAAAATGAAGGTCGTGAATACAGAGCACATGGCAAACGGTTAATAAAATTATTACTCCAGCATTACAAGAGATTACCTGCGAACAGACCTAGCGCGAAATCTGGTAAGAAAACAACTGCTAGGCATGCGGACTATTTATTCCAATACCTAGATGATGGAACTGGGTCGAACCACAGTGGTTCTGAATTAATAACATCAGATGACATACAAGATTTCTTCAAGACCAAGTATGATATTTATGCGACACCTAAAATGTTCCGGACTTGGTATGCTAATTATCATATGCTCGAATATTTACGGGATACAAACCTAGATGAGCTCCTAGCCGAGAATCCTAGCAAACAAAAACTGGCTACTAAAATTAAAACCGCAGTCGGCGAACATGTTAGTAAAGCATTGAATAATACACCAGCTATTTGTCGTAAAAATTATATTAATAACAAGCTACTGGCGGATATCATCTCGCGACCCAAATATTATATAACTGAATGCCGGAAACATAAAACACCCGAAAAATTACATAAATATTTGGGCCAATTATTGCTTTAACTCATCCATGGATTAGCAACACTAACTCTCCTAGGCTCTATATAATATAAGCTATATAACACCATGAGTGCTGCTGAATTGGGGTCAGCTGGATTACACACAAGTGGTTCTAGGACTGCTAATATTCTAGTCAATAGGTAAAGTGAACTTGCATGTCCTAGCTGTGGTTTGCTGTAAGCGTCATTAACTAATGTTTCAAATACTTGTAAATCTGCAGCTGATAGCAAGGATTGTTTGACGGTATCTGTAAACCCAAGTTGATAAGACCAATTCCTAGCCATCGTCTTAATAAATGTAATTAGAATAGCGGTGGGTTTATCCATTAACCAATCTATATTAGTTTGATATCCTAAGTAATTTATTTTTTGAAATACAGTCTGTATACGTTGTTTAACTCGGTCTTTAAGATTTAGTCTAGCTATGCTATTAGAAGTTGCCATAACACCAACACCTGACACAGAATTATTTAGTGCAGGTTGTGTCACATGTTGTTGTGCTAGGATATCTGGTTCATCTACTTTACTCCAATTGTCTAAAATCCTGTAATATTTATTCGCACGTGTGATAACATCACGACTGATTGGCTTACGAGTATATGGATTAAGAGGTTGGTCACTACCAGACAGTAATTCTAATAGACTAATTAAATTGAACCCATATGTGAATCCATCCGAATCGCGGTAAGTGAATAATAATCGTTGGGGAATCGTATCTAGCGCATCTAGGCTAGCGAAATCATCTTTATTGGTGCATTGTATGAGTGGATACACCGCGCCTTTACCACGGTTCCATTGTCGGATTTTATATTTATATTTGCGGATAAGTCGTTGTAGCCAGATGATTTTTTTATGCGCCGGGTCTAAATGGTCTATTCTTGCTAATAAGTTTAATAAGTGTATAAGTTGTTTCCGTTTGTATTCAGTTGTTAGATTGATTTGTTGTTTTTTTGATAATGATTGTTGTTGCGATAATCGTTGTTTTTTTAATATTCTTTGCCCAGGAGTTTGATTTATGATTTGATTGGTAATTGGATTTTGTGCTCTCAAATATTTATTTAATTGGTAAAAAAGAAAGTTTTCGTTTATTTGTTGGCTGGTTAATTTAGATAAATAGGGGTCTTTACATAATGTTTGATGGGTTATTTGTTTTTGCTTTGCTAGGATATTAGTTATTGGTTTGGTCGATATATTGGTTATAGATGTTGGTATTTGTTCTAATTTATTTCTGTGTAGTTGTGTTTGTTTAATTTGTGTGCTAGGCACGTGTAATGTTAATGTCCGGTTGGCCGACCTGCGTGTTCCATTTGCCAAAATTTCTTGTTTGGTTTGTGCGTGTTTTCCACAGAACCTGGACCCAGCACGGTGCCGGCAAGGGCATTGTTGTTTATCGGTTTTGGATTTGAAAGCCATACACCGGGTCAAGTCAAGCTTATCCGGCAATTTTTCTGTCATCGGGACATATGTAATTAGCGGTAGGAGAGTATCAATCATTTTAAGTGTTCTTTATATGTTTGGGCTGTATTTGCTGATGTTGCTAGTTTTAATTATTAGTTGTGGGGACTCTTGCCCTAGAATAACAAGTTGTTAACTTTTGTCTAGTTGTATTTCTTTTAATAGTGAAAATAAAACATAAAATAAAATAACCACAATTAGTTCAACTTCTCTATTTTGATATTGCTATTTTTTTGTCTAATTAGTTGGTTATTACTTCATCCCCGGTTGTTATGGTGGGTTTGTGTTTGTCAGCACTGGGCCTGAAGTTCTTAAAGAATTCTGTTATCTCTTCTAGGGTATGATTACTTTCAAACAACCGGAGTAGTTCTAGGTCATTACCTAGCACCGCACTAACACCTTTCACACCAATATTATAACCTTTACGTGTGCTAGTCCGTGTGTCCCAATAAATCTGCCTGGCTAATTCACTATCAGTTAGTGGTTGCTGCCCGGTGAGTTGGTAATATTCCGCCCAGGTATTCATCGCATAAATCCGGTGCATAACCTGTTGGAATTCTTGTTTTAGTTCTTCTCCGGGGTAGCCATAAGTATAATCTAGCTCAGCTAGGAACCCTGGTTTCTTAACTAATTCGGTGAAATACTTATTGAATACCTGGAGGCGCTTCCCGACTAAAGTTGCTTCTAGGACTTTAGGTATATCTGGGATAATATCCGTCCAGTATTTCGCTTGGATGATATCAGGACATGCCCGCAGAATCCAGAGAATATTTCGGTCACGCGATTCTTCAATATATGCATCTCGAATGACGTCCCAATTAAATTCAGGCGGTGCGATACAAATCATCATAAGTAATTTACCTAGATTAGGAGTAATACGTTTATGTCGAGTCTGGATTTTAGATTGGAAATCCACAAGAATTTTGGTAGCCTGTTGGCGGATTTCGGGGTCAGCTTCGGCTAAGTGATACCATGTCCGGAATAATTGTGTAAATCCTTCTAGGGCTTTCAATGAAATATGGGTTTCACCACGCATCATTTCCACGATTAGACTATT
>JACCEB010160521.1_pt1 | contig 18096 bp, 11 predicted proteins | sample 7454761 | NCBI WGS metagenome assembly JACCEB01 (sample SAMN15323454, study PRJNA562643) | freshwater metagenome | isolation source: river surface water | place: USA:Blue River Watershed | collected 2017-08-18 | reverse complement strand
AATATCTTATTAATTGGCCCAACGGGTTCAGGCAAGACCTTATTAGCTCAGACCTTAGCGCGCATGTTGGATGTGCCCTTTGTGATGGCCGATGCCACCACCTTAACCGAGGCTGGGTATGTGGGCGAGGATGTGGAGAACATCATCCAGAAGCTTTTACAAAACTGTGACTACAACATTGAGAAAGCCCAGCGTGGGATCGTTTACATCGATGAGATTGATAAGATCTCCCGTAAATCGGATAACCCATCGATTACCCGTGACGTATCGGGTGAGGGCGTTCAACAGGCATTACTCAAACTTGTTGAGGGCACGATGGCTTCAGTGCCTCCGCAAGGGGGACGCAAACACCCTAATCAAGATTTCTTGCAAGTGGACACCACCAATATCTTGTTCATCTGCGGTGGGGCATTTGACGGACTCGAGAAAGTTATTCAGCAGCGCACCCAAAAGACCGGTATTGGCTTTAGTGCCGAGGTAGCAGCCAAAGACGGCCGTGGTATTGGCCAACTAATTGCCGAGGTTGAGCCAGAAGATCTGATTAAGTTTGGTCTGATCCCAGAGTTAATCGGTCGCCTACCTGTTGTAGCTACCCTTGCTGAGCTTGATGAGACCGCCTTGGTTGCGATTCTGACCGAACCCAAAAATGCATTGGTCAAGCAATACCAAGCGCTCTTGGGCATGGAAGGGGTGGAGTTAGAAGTTCGTCCTGAGGCACTCTCTGCGATTGCCAAGAAAGCGATTGCTCGTAAAACGGGTGCCCGCGGTCTACGCTCGATTCTGGAAGGCGCTTTGATGGACGTGATGTACGAGTTACCTTCCATGAAAAACGTCCAGAAGGTCGTGATTGACGAAAGTACCCTAGAGACCGGCGCCAAGCCTTTAATGGTCTATAAGCAAAGCTCTGCAGATTTGGCAGGGTCAGAGCCAAGTCTTTCCAAGAAGGCTTAAACTACTCTCGTTTTGTATAAAACAGCCATTTTTGATCCATTTTTTGTAGATTTACCCCCATTTTTGGGCGATTTTCACCTTTTTAGTACTATTGGTATTGAGTTTGGGGTAGACCACCCCATATAGGTAGTATGCTTATTACAGAACTAACTGGAGACCAGCGCAATGCCAGGACAATTATTACTTCCTTCTGAACCCATCCAGTTACCTTTGTTGCCCTTAAGGGACGTGGTGGTGTTTCCTCATATGGTGATCCCATTGTTTGTGGGTCGCCCTAAATCCATTAAAGCTCTTGAGGCTGCCATGGAGACCGGCAAGAGCGTCCTCTTGGTCGCACAAAAAGCAGCTGCTAAAGATGAGCCCTCGGTAGAAGATCTCTACGAGGTGGGTTGTATCGCTAGCATCTTGCAGATGCTGAAGCTCCCCGATGGCACAGTCAAAGTATTGGTCGAGGGATCACAACGCGCTGAAGTAAGTCAAATTGAAGATAGCTTGGGCTACTTTAGTTGCGAAGCAACTCCCAAAGAGATCGAAGTGGTTGACGCCCATGAGACCGAGGCACTGCGCCGCGCGATCATGGCGCAGTTTGATCAATACGTCAAACTCAACAAGAAGATCCCGCAAGAGATTCTGGCCTCACTAGCAGGCATTGATGATCCCAGTCGCCTTGCCGATACGATCTGCGCTCACTTACCAGTGAAGCTTGAGCAAAAGCAACGCCTCTTAGAGATGAACGGGGTCATCTCTCGCTTAGAAAGTCTTCTGACCGATCTCGAAAGTGAAATCGATATTCTCCAGGTTGAAAAACGTATCCGTGGTCGCGTGAAGCGCCAGATGGAAAAGAGTCAGCGCGAGTATTACCTGAACGAACAAGTCAAGGCAATTCAGAAAGAATTAGGTGAGGGTGAAGAGGGCGCTGATCTCGAAGAGCTCGAGAAACGCATTAAAGCTGCGCGTATGCCTAAAGAGGCTCTCAAGAAAGCAGAGTCTGAACTTAAAAAACTTAAGCTGATGTCGCCGATGTCGGCAGAAGCCACCGTCATCCGTAACTTCATTGATACCTTGGTCAACTTGCCATGGCGCAAGAAGAGCAAGATCAATAATGATCTGACCAATGCCGAGAAAGTTCTGAACGAAGATCACTACGGGCTTGATAAGGTTAAAGAGCGGATCTTGGAATATCTCGCTGTGCAACAACGGGTTGATCGTGTGAAGGCGCCGATCCTTTGTCTCGTTGGGCCACCTGGAGTTGGTAAAACTTCCTTAGGACAATCCGTGGCACGAGCCACCAACCGTAAGTTTGTGCGTATGGCCTTAGGTGGAGTGCGCGATGAGTCGGAGATCCGTGGTCATCGCCGTACCTATATTGGGTCGATGCCAGGCAAGATCTTAACGAGTCTGACGAAGGTAGGCGTACGTAATCCATTGTTTCTGCTCGACGAGGTCGATAAGATGGGTATGGACTTCCGGGGCGATCCCGCTAGCGCCTTACTTGAGGTCCTAGACCCTGAACAAAACCATACCTTCCAAGATCACTATGTCGAAGTAGACTTTGATCTATCGGATGTGATGTTCGTAGCAACAGCAAACTCACTCAATATCCCGGGACCATTACTCGATCGGATGGAAGTAATCCGTTTGGCTGGTTACACCGAAGATGAGAAGCTCAGCATCGCTGTTAACTATCTCATTCCTAAGCAGATCAAAAACAATGGTCTTAAAACGAATGAACTCAGTATTGAAGAGAGTGCAATTCGGAACATTATTCGTTACTACACCCGTGAAGCGGGCGTGCGTGCCTTAGAGCGCGAGATTAGTAAGATCTGTCGCAAGACCGTGAAGATGCTCTTGTTGAAGAAAGAAAGCGCTCCGGTGAAGGTGGATGCTGATAACCTCGAGAAGTTCCTCTCTGTGCGCATGTTTGACTTCGGAATGGCTACCAAAGAGAACCAAGTGGGTCAGGTAACTGGCCTTGCATGGACCGAGGTAGGCGGTGATCTGCTTACCATTGAAGCTGCTCTGATGCCAGGCAAAGGCACCATCACCCGCACGGGTTCGATTGGCGATGTGATGAAGGAATCTGTCGAAGCTGCTCGTACAGTGGTGCGCTCGCGTGCCAAAGGTCTTGGTATTACCGATGAAGCCTTTGAGAAAAAAGATATCCACATTCACTTTCCAGAAGGCGCCACACCGAAAGACGGACCTTCTGCAGGTATTGCAATTACTACCGCACTGGTCTCAGTCTTTACTGGTATCCCAGTTCGAGCAGATATTGCCATGACCGGCGAGATCACCTTGCGTGGCGAAGTATTGCCAATTGGCGGCCTCAAAGAGAAATTACTTGCAGCTCATCGCGGTGGTATCAAATTGGTCTTAATCCCTGAAGAAAACGTTAAGGATTTGATCGATATTCCGGATAATGTGAAGAACGCAATCGAGATCGTACCTGTTCGCTGGATCGACAAGGTCTTAGAGCTAGCGCTAGAGCGCAAGCCCGAGGCCCTGCCAGACCCTAGCCCAGAAGAGCTGGCCAAGAAGGCAGCCGAGGCAGCCAAACAGACCGCAAGTACCGCAACCGGGGATGTTATTAAACATTAAGTTACAATCTCGATTGATCGTTTTTTGGGGTGCTTAGCTCAGCTGGTAGAGCGTCTGCCTTACACGCAGAATGTCAGCGGTTCGATCCCGTTAGCACCCACCATTCCTTTTAATCCATGCTCGATTCCGTCCGCAAACACCAAAAAATACTGCAGATCATTCTGCTTTTATTCATTGTTCCCTCGTTTGCGTTTTTTGGGATCTCGAGCTACTCCGACTTCTTTGACAAAGATACTGACCTGATTAAGGTCAATGGCAAAGCAATTACCTCCCTTGAGGTAGACAACAATGCCAAGCGTCAAGCAGAGCGCTTTGGGGGAAATAGCCAAATTGCACAAAGCCTGCCATTTCGGCAAGCGGTCCTCGATGAGCTTCTCCAACAACGTCTCTTAGCATTTGCAGTGAATGATCTCAAGCTCAATGTGAGCAATGCATTTCTCAGTCAGACCTTGGCACAAATTCCAGAGATCAAAGCGCTTTATAAACCTGACGGCACATTTGATGCAGCAAAGTATCGACAGTTGCTTGCTAACGTTGGTATGAGTGTTGATCAGTTTGAGAACTCTCAACGTTTTGACATCATGGTGCAACAGTTGGTTACCTCAGTAGCACGTACCGAGTTACCCAATAAAAAGCTGAGCGACATTATCTCGACCATGTATGAGACCGAGCGCCAAGTACAAGCATTACGCTTTACTGCATCCGACTATGTAAACAAGGTATCGCCCACCGATGCTCAGTTACAAGAGTATTACCAAGCCAATACCAAATTATTTGAAGCTCCCGAGAGCATCGATGTTGAGTTTCTGGTTCTAAAGGCAGACCCTAAAGAGGATGCTAAGGCCTTTAATGAGAAGGCCGATCAGTTTGCCAACATCACCTACGATCAAGCCGATAGTCTTAAACCGGCAGCAGATAAGTTAAAGCTTAGTATTCAAAGTGCAAAGGGAGTGGGGCGCAGTGGTCAAGCTAGCCTAGGCAAAGATCATCCCATGAACGATCGCAGAGTAGTACAAGCTCTCTTTAATGAAGAGGCTCTTAAGAACAAACGTAATATCGAGGCAGTACAGATAGCGCCCGGTATCTTTGTATCTGCACGGGTAAATAACTTCTATCCAGCGAAGGTCTTACCCTTTAAAGATGTGAGCGCAGAAGTAAAACGGCAGTTCAGCATCAAGGCTGCTCAAAAGATTGCGGCTGAAGCAGCGGGCACACGCTTTGAGGCTTTGCAAAAGAACCCCAATGACACCAATGGCTTTGCTAAAGCAGTCTGGGTGTCACGTAATAAGCCGACTGATCTCTTGGCACCACAACTCGATGCCATCATGGCAGTTGATCCTGCTAAGTTACCAGCGGTGGTCTCCTCCACGAACTCCGATGGCGGCATCACCCTCTATCGCGTTGACCAAGTACGTCAACCACCTGCCAGCGATGCCAAAGTACGCGCAGCACAAGCACAACAGATTGAAGCATTAGCAGCGCAAGCTGAGTTTGCAGCCTTCCTTAATCACATGCGTATTCTGGCAAACGTGAAGGTGATCAATCCGCTCAAGCCAGCAGGTACATCCAATAATTGAGTAGTCGAACAAGGATGTCATTAAATCAAGATTTATCCGAGGATTCTAGTTTTGATGAGGAATTTTCCGCAAAGCTAGAAAGAGCCATTAAAGATAATCCAGATTTACCACCGGAATTTGTTAAAGATATTTTGCTGAGTTTAAAAGAAACTGAATTCATTCAGATAAATCCCTTTAGTTCTTCAGCATCTCCCTAAAAGGCTCCATCGCCTTCCACACATTGCCAAACATAATGGGCTGCGCTTGCTCATTTGGATGAATCCGATCGGCTTGAAAGAGTTCTGGTCTAGTAGCTACTCCCTCAAGGAAGAAGGGCAGAAGAGCTACTTGTTCGGATTGAGCCAGACTCACAAATAAACGTGCAAATTGCTTGGTGTATTCCTGTCCGTAGTTAGGAGGGATCTGCATACCCAGTAAGAGAACCTCGGCGCCGCTTTTCTTGCTCATCCCAATCATCTCTTTGAGGTTCTTCTGACTTGCCGTCAAGGATAGACCGCGAAGGGCGTCATTGGCCCCCAGCTCAATAATTACTAGGCGAGGTTTAACCCGCTTTAAAAGATCCGGCAAACGACTTAAGCCACCGGCTGTGGTTTCACCACTAATACTAGCGTTTGTGATCTGCCACGAGCTACCTTCTTTGCGTAACTGATTACCCAACAAGGTTACCCAGCCAGCCCCACGGGGTAGACCATATTCAGCAGAAAGACTATCGCCCAATACCAAGAGTTGTGGACCAGACTGTGGGGCTTTAATGCTCTGTGCCAGCAAAGGTGAACTGGTCACGAGTAAGATGGAGGCCAATCCAACGACAAATTGTTTAAACAAAGGTTTCACATTGAGTATTGTGCATGAATCTACCCCAGTCTTGCAGGCCAGTCATGTGGGTAAAACAGTCCAGACCAGTGATGGACCTCTTGCAATCTTGCAAGAGATTGATTTCTCGATTACAGCAGGCGAGTCCATCGCCATTGTGGGTGCATCCGGTTCTGGTAAAAGCACACTCTTAGGTATCTTGGCCGGCTTAGATCTCCCAAGTAGTGGCACTGTGCACCTGATGCAAGAGGATCTAAGCAAGCTTGATGAAGATGGCCGTGCCCGATTACGGGGTCAATACGTCGGCTTCGTGTTTCAGTCCTTCCAGCTTGTGCCGCATCTCAATGCTCTGGAGAACGTGATGCTGCCTTTAGAGATTCGTGGTGATCCACTTGCAAAGTCGCGTATTGCCGCCGCAGCCTGCCTAGCTAAAGTTGGTCTTAGTGAGCGTCTCTCGCATTACCCTAAAACTCTATCGGGTGGAGAGCAGCAACGTGTTGCCCTGGCTCGCGCCTTTGTGAGTGAGCCCAATATCTTGTTTGCCGATGAGCCCACTGGAAGCTTAGACGAAGCAAGTGGAGCGCGTGTGATTGAGCTCTTGTTTCAACTCAATCGTGAGAACGGCTCCACCCTGATCTTGGTGACCCACGACCCACAACTGGCTAAACGCTGTAGCCGCCAGCTCACCCTTCAGGGTGGGCGTTTGGTCTAAACCAGGAAGCAGAACCCACGGCACTCTTATAATCACGGAATGTCATTTTTCCGTTGTCTGCCCGGGGCCGATGCCCTTTCTGTCTTCCGTCAACAACGGCTCTTAAGCCACCTTGCTACCCAAGGAATTGAGCTTAGTAGCATCACTGCACAGTACCTGCATTTTGTCTGGTCAGATCAAGAGCTCTCAGCCAGCCAAGTCGCCACCCTAGAAGCTTTATTGCATTACGGCGAGCCCTTTGCAGGAAGCAAGGCAAACCAATCCGCAATCGTGATTCCCCGATTTGGTACGGTCTCCCCTTGGGCCAGTAAGGCCACTGACATTGCTCGTCAATGCGGTTTAGAGGTCTTACGGATTGAGCGCGGTGTGCGTTACCAATGGAGCGCCAAGATAAATCTGAACGCCTCACAAGAGCAGATTTTGGAGACAGCATTATTTGATCGGATGACCGAAGTTATCGTTACTGCCGAGAACGATGTACAAGCTCTATACCAAACACTACCCGATCGACCATTCACACGCATTGATGTCATGGGGCAGGGTAAAGCTGCGCTCGAGCACGCTAATCAATCCTTAGGCTTGGCACTCTCTGCTGATGAGATTGGCTATTTAGAAGAGAACTTCAAGCGCCTAGAGCGCAACCCAAGCGACGTTGAGCTCATCATGTTTGCACAAGCTAATAGCGAGCACTGCCGTCATAAAATCTTTAATGCCAGTTGGACCATCGACGGTAAGAAGCAAGAGCATTCACTGTTTGCCATGATCCGTAATACCGATCGCTTGCAACCGAAGGGAACCATCGTCGCTTACTCGGATAACTCCGCCATCATGGAAGGCTGTGATGCGGATGTGTGGAGCTCAGTAGGCCCTGCGGGACACTATCAAACCAAGCGTGCATTAGTACACACCTTAATGAAGGTGGAGACCCATAACCATCCCACTGCGATTGCACCGTTTCAGGGGGCAGCGACCGGATCGGGTGGTGAGATCCGAGATGAAGGTGCAACGGGGATTGGCGGTAAACCCAAAGCAGGCCTCACCGGATTTTCCGTATCGAACTTACATATCCCTGGCACGAACCTCCCCTGGGAGAAAAGTCCTTATGGCAAGCCAGAACGTATTGCGACCCCATTACAGATCATGATCGATGGACCAATTGGTGGAGCGGCATTTAATAATGAGTTTGGAAGACCAAACTTGGGTGGTTACTTCCGAGTCTTTGAGCAAACTATTGGTGGACAACGACGTGGTTATCACAAGCCCATCATGATCGCCGGTGGTATTGGTGCGATTGAGTCCATTCATACGCATAAGCATCCCATCGAAGATGGTGATCTCTTAATTCAGTTAGGCGGCCCCGGAATGCGCATTGGCATGGGTGGTGGGACCGCCAGCTCGATGTCGACCGGAGCTAATACCGCAGACCTGGATTTTGATTCTGTACAACGTGGTAATCCAGAGATTGAGCGTCGTGCGCAAGAGGTGATTAATCAATGCCGTGCACTAGGAGAACATAATCCCATCGTCTCGATTCATGATGTAGGGGCAGGAGGCTTATCCAATGCATTTCCAGAGCTAGCCGATAGTGCCAAGCTTGGTGCACAATTTGAGCTACGCGCTATTCCTCTCGAAGAGAGTGGCATGAGCCCTGCAGAGATCTGGTGCAACGAGTCGCAAGAGCGCTATGTGATCGCGATTCATCCAAAAGACCTAGATCGTTTTGCCAAGATGTGTGAGCGCGAGCGCTGTCCGTATGCGGTCGTCGGACACACCACTCAAAACCGCCAACTGCAATTGCACGATCAACAGCAAGCCAAAAATCCAGATCAACAGTACCCCATTGATATGCCGATGGAAGTACTCTTGGGCAAACCCCCCAAAATGCATCGGGATGTTCACACCACACAAGAACAGTTTCCCCCATTTAATTGCAATCCAATCGAACTCAAAGAAGCAATCGAGTTGGTTTTGCAACAACCTACTGTTGCCAGTAAATCATTTCTGATTACCATCGGCGATCGTACGGTGGGTGGTCTTAACTCACGCGACCCCTTTGTGGGTCCATGGCAAGTACCTGTTGCAGATTGTGCGGTGACCACCATGGATTACTCTGGGTATCGGGGTGAAGCCATGAGCATGGGTGAGCGTACTCCCGTTGCACTCTTTAATGCACCAGCAGCAGCCAAGATGGCAGTGGGTGAGGCGATTACTAATATTCTGGCTGCTGATATTGCTAGCATCGAAGACATTAAGTTATCGGCTAATTGGATGGCAGCTTGTGGTCAACCCGGCGAAGACGCCAAACTCTATGAGTCTGTTAAAGCAGTAGGGATAGAGCTTTGCCCAGAGCTGGGTATCTCGATCCCCGTAGGGAAAGATTCTTTATCGATGGCTACGAGTTGGCAGGATCACAATCAAGCAAAGCAAGTGGTTTCGCCCGTATCACTCATCATCTCGGCATTTGCTCCTGTGCATGATGTGCGCAAGACCCTCACACCACAACTGCAACTCCAGACCGAGACCGAACTAATCCTGATTGATCTAGGACGTAATCAAAATCGGATGGCTGGCAGTATTGTGACCCAGGTATTTGAGCAAACGGATACACACGCACCGAATGTCGATCACGCGAGTGATCTCAAAGCCTTTACGAATGCCATCATTGCCTTGCGTGAGCGCAATGCTATCTTGGCCTACCACGATCGCTCTGATGGTGGCTTATTAGCCTGTATCGCCGAGATGGCCTTTGCAAGCCATTGCGGTATCTCTCTAAACGTTGACCTCTTGTGTATTGATACCCAGACCGAACCAGATTATGGTGATGCCAAGAACTGGGCTTCTCAGGTCAGCGGTCGTCGTCACGAGCAAACCATCCGCGCGTTGTTCAGTGAAGAGCTAGGTGCAGTCATCCAAATTGAACGATCACAGCGCGATGCAGTATTTGCAGTCTTACGTGAATGTGGCATTAGCGCCTTTAGTCATGTGATTGGCAAACCTAATCAAAGCGATGCCTTAGAGATCTGGCGTGATGCCAAGTGCGTTTACACCGAAAGCAGAGTGCATCTTCAAAAACTCTGGCAGAACACCAGTTATCAGATCGCTCGCTTGCGTGATAACCCCAACTGTGTAGATAGCGAGTATCAAAGTGTAGAGGATGTAAGTGATCCTGGGATGAGCCCCATCCTGCGTTTTGATCCTAATGAGAACCCCAGTGCACCATTTATTAACAAGGGCACACGACCCAAGATGGCTATCTTGCGAGAGCAGGGTGTTAATTCCCATCTTGAGATGGCCTACGCGATGGATCTCGCTGGCTTTGCTAGTCATGATGTTCATATGAGCGATCTACTTTCTGGTCAAGCCAAACTTGAGGACTATCAGGGCTTAGTAGCCTGCGGTGGATTTAGCTATGGTGATGTGCTTGGTGCTGGTGAGGGCTGGGCCAAGACCATTCTGTTCAACCCACAACTCAGCGAGCAATTTGCAAGCTTCTTCCAACGTAACGATAGTTTTGCCTTAGGTGTTTGTAACGGCTGTCAGATGATGAGTAATCTAGCGAGCCTAATACCAGGTGCTAAGGCATGGCCTAAGTTCACCCGCAATCAATCCGAGCAATACGAAGCACGGCTCGTGATGGTAGAGATACTTCAGTCACCATCCCTGTTCTTTAATGGAATGAGCGGTAGCCATTTACCCATAGCGGTCGCACATGGTGAAGGCTACGCAAACTTCAAACACCAAGGTAACGCACGTGAGATTGAACATAATCAATTAGCCGCCATGCGCTTTATTGATCATCAGGGCAATGCCACTGAGCGTTATCCATTAAATCCGAACGGCTCACCGCAGGGATTAACTAGCGTCACCACAGCCGATGGCCGGTTCACAGTGATGATGCCGCATCCAGAGCGCGTCTTTAGGAATGTGCAAATGAGTTGGTATCCCAAGGAGTGGAACCAAACCAAGGATGGTGCCAGCCCATGGTTACGCATGTTCCGCAACGCCCGCGTTTGGGTGAACTAAGTGGCACAAACACGATTACCCGCTGAGCCGGTCACGTTCTCAGAGTCCGGCGGGATTCGGTATTTGCATTTAGGAACACCATGGATACAAGGAGCCATGCGTATTCGGGATCCGAGCGAGATCTATCTCGAGTACTCGCAACAGATGATGGCCTGGTTACTCTTTTTACAGAGTAAGCCCAAGATGCAAATTGCGCAATTAGGCTTAGGTACCGGCTCTTTAGCCAAGTTCACCCTTGAGCATTGCCCGGGCGTAATCAATACCGCAGTAGAGCTGAATCCAGCGGTCATCATTGCAGCCAGAACCATGTTTGATCTGCCTCATGATCATGACCAATTAAAGGTAGTGCAAGACGATGCCCTGAGTTTTGTGAAGAATAAACGCCATCACCAGCAGTTCGATGTCTTGCAAGTAGATTTGTATGATGCGGATGCCAAAGGACCTGTACTAAGCTCGCTCGAGTTTTATAAGGCCTGTTTTAATATCCTAAAAGCTACAGGGGTGATGACCGTTAATTTGTTCTCACAGCACAAAAGTTTTGATATCAACCTCAATAATATGTGCAAAGCCTTTCAGGGCAGGGTGCTGATATTCCCGGAATCGCACGATTGCAATGCAGTTGCCATCGCCTTTAAGGGCCCCATGATCAATGCTGATTGGAAAAATGTTGAGCAACGCGCCAAAATAATCCATGATCAGACTGGCCTACCGACTAAGTCCTGGGCTAAGGGCTTACGGGCAGTTAATGCTCGCCAGGAAGAGCGCTTACAAATTTAATGAAGATACAGATGAACTTTCTGGGGAGCCCAATCGCTAGGAAAGTTAAAAACTATCTGTTCATCCTGGTTAGCCTCTTTATTTGCTTTGCGCAAATATCAAATGCAGAGAGCGTTGGAAAAAATATAGAAACTGTGACTGTTGCCAGTAAGCGCTTTACAGAATCGTATATCTTGGCTGAGATTATTGCGCAGACCCTAAAAAATAATACGGATTACGAGATTAAAACCAAATTAGGGCTTGGTAACACAACTATTCTGTTTAGTGCCCTCTTACAAGGCAATATCGACGTCTATCCAGAATATCTTGGCACGATTACCAAGGAGATTTTAAAAGAGGACGGCACCCTCTCTTTGGAGCAGATCAACAAAAGATTACTTCCACTCAAAATACAAGCGGGTATATTTCTGGGCTTTCAAAACTCCTATGCCCTAGCAATGAGAAAAGATCAGGCAATGCAGCTTGGGATCACAACAATTACGGATCTTGCAAAACATCCAAGCCTAAAGATTGGTTTTTCACATGAGTTTCTGGGTAGACCTGACGGATGGCCTTCCATTCAGAAAATTTATGGTCTTTCAAACCTGAGCGCTAAGGGACTAGATCATGGCCTTAGTTATTCCGCTCTTGAAAAGAAACAGGTCGATTTAATCGATGCATACACCACCGATGCGCAACTCAGTAATGAAAAGATTGTCCTCCTCATAGATAACCAAAGATTTTTCCCCTCGTATGAAGCCGTTTTGCTTTATCGTATAGAGAGTTTTAAAGATAAGCCTAATGCCTTATTGGCCTTAGAGGGTTTATCGCAGAAGATTTCGCAAATAGAGATGCGAAATATGAACGCTGCAGTGGAGGTGCAAGGGTTAACCTTTTCCAGTACCGCCCAATCGTTTATCACCAAAGAGCAAATATCTTCTGAGCCTCTTTCATTTATGAAGCAATTATTTGGGCCAGACTTTTTGCGTCTAAGTTATGAACATTCTATATTGGTCTTTTTGTCATTGTTCATTGCCATGATCATTGGCATCCCGCTGGGGATTTTGACCTTCTGCAATCCCTCAGTAGGCAATCCAATGTTGTATGTATCCGGAATTTTCCAAACGATCCCATCTCTTGCATTACTGGCTTTCCTGATCACAATTTTTCAAACGATTGGACCGCTACCAGCAATCACTGCATTATCACTCTATGCCTTACTCCCAATCATTGAGAATACCAATACAGGGCTACTAACAGTTAATCCATCATTACGTGAGTCTGCCAGAGCTTTAGGGGCTAATCGATGGGTCTGTTTAGTAAAAATTGAGTTACCTGCAGCCATCCCTAGCATTGTTAGTGGAATCAAAATTGCTGCTATTACTGCAACGGGTACAGCCACCATCGCAGCATTTGTGGGAGCAGGGGGTTATGGTGAGAGGATAGCGCAAGGATTGGCGACCAATAATACGCAGACGATGCTTGCTGGAGCAATACCAGCCGCAATTTTTGCTACTTTGATACAAGCTCTTATCAGCCTCTATGCGCGCTTTGTGGCGCGCTCTCGAGCCTAGGATTCATTGATTAATAATGTCTGATCATTGTCAGTATTCTCCCCACCCAACGGCTCAGCAGCTGCGAGAGTGGATTTATAGTGCAAATGCCCTGACTCGTAAAATAATTGAAGGGCTTGCTCCAGGAAAAGAGCTCGTTCCACAACAAGCAACTCTTAATCCACCGTATTGGGAGTTTGCGCACATTACTTGGTTTCATGAGTTTTGGATTCATCGCAAGGGCCATCAAGAACATCCTTCTTTGTATAGGGATGCAGATGAGTTATTTAATTCATCAACCGTAGCGCATGCAGATCGCTGGAGCATTCCACCTCTATCGATTGAAAGTTTGTTACGGTATAACAATGAGGTATGCAATAAAACAAGCGAGCTCCTCAGTAAACCCTTAAGTGATGAAGATGCCTACTTTATACAGTTGGTGATTCATCATTACGATATGCATAACGAAGCATTTGCCATTATGTGGCAGTCACTTGAATATCCCATGCCTTTTGAGCCATACAGTGTTTCAACTAAGACAGTCTGTAATAAAAAGTTCATTGAGTTTTCAAAAACTGATATGACTCTAGGATCGTCTACTCAGCAAGGGTTCATATTTGACAATGAGAAATGGCAACATTCCCTGACTGTAGAGCCATTTGCGATATCAAGCTTAGCGGTCTCTAATGAGCAATATCGAGATTTTGTCTTAGCAAAGGGTAGCCAAGCGTTGCCAAAACATTGGAAGCAAGAAGGCGGGGTTTGGTATGAACGCTTTTTCGACCAATGGCGTGTGATGGATGATCAACAAGCTGTACGCCATATTGATTATGAAGACGCTTTGGAATATGCCACCCAGCAACATCTTCGTCTACCTACAGAGGCTGAACTCACCTTACTCATGGTAACAAACCCTAATGACTGGCAGGCATCAGATTTGTGGGAATGGACCAGTATTCCATTTTTACCCTTTGCAGGATTTACACCAGACCCATATCTTGATTATTCACAACCCTGGTTTGATGGCACATACCAAGTGTTAAAGGGTTGGAGTCCATTTACAGTGGAGCGCATGCGCCGTTTAGGATTTCGGAACTTCTATCAAACAAAGCGAAATGACATCTTTAGTGGCTTTCGGGTTTGCCGTCTTTAAATGCTCTAAAAAAAGTCACAATCTGACTGCCTGACTATACCCAGTTAATTCTAGATAGCCTCTGCCAATAACAACTTGGTTCTGACTCATTTCAACTGCCCCCTCATAGTAAAACCCACCCGTACTAGCGCGAGCATCTACCTCCTGATCTTGCATAAGGGTTTGTAATCGAAACTCTTGATTACCCACCTGAATTAAAAAGCCTTTTGGGTAGTTTGCAAGGGATCGTGGCGAACTCCATTGGTCCACCGCCTCCCAAATAGCATTTGAGTGACGTTCCAAAACCCGACCAGTTTGATCACGTCGATCCCACTCACTGAACAAAGCCTTGCCTGCCTGTTCTCGTATCCGAAAGGCCATGATGCTTCCTCCATTAAGAAGATTTATCCCAATCCAATCCCATCCAACTGCACCTGGCATTAGTAAGCTACTCGACCATTCGTGATCAAACCAGCCAATCCCAGAACGTTTAGGAAGAGAGGCCTGCTTGCCTTTTGATGATTTGTCTTTAATCTCAATTTGTGCTGTTACATTCAGCTGAGGACGGCTGTAGTAATAACTAGCGAGATTAGGGCTAGGGCCTTTGGCAGAAAAACCTTGATTGCCTCTTAAAACAGGCGTTTGTGAAGGAGTAGCTTCTAAACGTATCGTGAATGTATCTGCTGGAATATCAAATTGATAGCGATCATTTATAGTCCTCTCCATTGTCCAATTAGCTAATCGTAATTTTGTATCAGCAGTGTCAAATACAGCACCCGCAGTGCCAACTCGTCCTGCGACATCTGCATGGCGTAATTTTCTTTCTTCCGGAATGGCCAAGGCAGCATGCGCAAATAGGAGTTGGGTAGGCGCAAAACGACTTGGGTTATCCGGTGAATGTTGGGTCCGACTACGAAAGAAGGTAATCTGAAAACCTATAGCATTTTCACCTGAGCCAAGCCAACCAGTGAGATACCACCATTCGGTTCTAAATTCTGGGTGTGCACCATGATCTCGTGGGAATACTAATTTTCTTGGACGAACCGGTGGATAGGCCACTGAAGAATTTGCCCATTGAGAAACGGGTAGGGCACAAGATATTGCTAATGCCTGCATAAAATAACGACGTTTACGATGGTGCATTACCACTCCTCTCGTAATGCAGGTATTAAATTTGCTGGGTTTAAATTACGCTTTGAAGCCAATAATGCTGCTGCAATACCTGAGCTAATTAAAGCGAGCATAAGAACAATCAAAGTAAAGTACGGTACGCTTGTATCCATCGTCCAATGAAAGGATTGTGGGTTGATGCGATGGATTAATATCTGGCTCATTAATAAACCCAATAGAGTTCCCCAAATAACAGCTAAGCCTAACAATAGGCCTGATTCTGCACTAATCCAGGCCATTCGCTGAGTAGTTGATTGACCGAGGTAGTACACCAGGGCATATTCTTTCTGACGAAGTAGGGCTTGACCTGCAAATCCTGTCGCTACTGCAAAAAGTGCCACAAGAAGGGCGGCAATCTCCAGAGCATACGTTAGGGCAAAACTTCGATCAAAGATTCTTAACGATAGGGCCCGAAGGTCACTGCGATTCATAAACTCTTGATCACGAAACTGTGGAATGGTAGTTCGAAGCGTATTAAGAACTGCGGCCGGATCGGCTTGATTGACCAACCAAATGGCGATACCTGAATACTGTTGATCACCGCTCATCAATTGGTATATGCCAAGATCGATAACCAGCGCACCATGCTGTCGACCATAGTCTCGAAAAATCCCTGCAACCCATACTTTTTGGGAGCCATGCCGTTCATTAAATGCCGGCAGTATCTGAATCGTACCAGGACGCCAGTCATACAAATCAACCATTGCTTCAGAGACATAGACCACCGGTAAGGATGACTGATCAGATAAAGCACTTAGAGGGTAGATCGGTCCAATTAAAGGAAGCGTTTGCGCTTCTCGATCCTGCTGGATTGGTCTAGCGATTAAGGTTACTTCAGGCCGATCAGATTGAAAAAGGACCTTACGTTGTACGTTTAGTTCATACCGTTCAATGCCCGGAACCTTCTCAAGGCTAGCTAAATAATTAGGGTTCTTCAGAAACTCATCGCCTAAATTTAGCTGTTTAAAGTTTGCATATAAATCTGCTGGCAATACTTGGTCAAGCCACTGGGTCATCGAATCTCGAAAACTAGCAACCATCACCACCATGGCTACGGTAAGCGCGAGAGCAGCAACAACACCCGCAATTAGTCCCGCAGCGTTAGCCGGAGCTTGCGCCAAGCGCCAGTTTGCAAATAGGAGGGATGATGGTTGCTTTTGCCAACGCGATAAACCATTTACAAGACTTGAAAAACAATACTGAACTAACCATGGAATAAGCGCTAAGCCCGCAAATAATAAACATGCAATCGAAGCATATGCAGCTAGGGGAAGTTCATTCATAGCAGGCATAAATGCTAGAACGAAGCTAGCGAGGCTAAAGATAATAGCAATGCGATGATGCATAACAGGTCGCAATACGCGTTCGGCAGAGCCCGCTCTCAATTGTTCAGTAGGCCGTCTTGATGTTGCAGCTTTTGCTGGAAAGTAAGCAGCTAATAAACCAACTGCAATGGCAAGAATCCAAAATCCAAAAAGAGCTAAGGGATCAATCTCAATGGGCGGTACTGTGCCAGAGAAATAACCTCCTCCCAAATCACCGCCTAAAACATTAAGTAAGACAAATGCGATAGTAAGCCCCAAGCCAATACCGAATAAACCTCCCAAAGCAGAAATACCTGCAGCCTGCGCAAGAACTAGAGAAAATATCCACTGAGAGCTTGCGCCTAAGATACTGAGAAGTGCCAGTTGGGATTGTTGTCGTAATACGGAAAAACTAATGGTCGTAAAGACCAAAAATGCACCGGTAAAGAGGGCAACTAGCGCTAAGACATTTAAGTTAACACGGTATGCGCGCGATAAATTTGAGACGCGCCGATCACGCTCTTGAGAGCTGATTAACCGTACGCCAAGATTTAATTTCTGGAGAGCATTAGCTACTTCCTCGACCCCCTTACCATCTTGAAGCTGTACATCGATGCGACTAATCTTACCAAGCCCTCCTAAACGCCACTGAAGCGTCCCCAAGTCCATCACAGCAATCGCTTGGCCAATTGCACCCGGCACAGTACCAGCAACCTTGAATCGAACAGCCTTGCCTTCGTAATCGAGCGTAATGAGGTCGCCAACTGATAGCTGTAACTTTTGCATAGCAGCAGCCGATAAAAAGATCGCGTCTTCTGAAAAGAGTTGTTGCTGTTGATTTTCAGAAACAAATGGCATTAAAGAAGGTGATACACGACCCGCATGAAAAATATCAATTCCGAGCACACGAATTTGTGCAGTATTGCGTTCTAAAACTGGACTGATTGCGCGGATCCCAAGCTCAGTTTGATATGTAACAATTTGGTCATATAGCTGGTCCGAGAATTCGCCAGTAGGCATGATGATTTGGGCCGAAGCCTGACCATTGACTAAATCTAAGGCGCGGCTAAATTCACTGAGAGCCGAGCGATTAACGGTATGAATGGCGACTGCCAGTGCAATACCCAGAGCAACAGCAAGTCCCGCTATCAACCAGCGGCCTGGCTGTGCCCTAAAGGCAGATGATAGTAACCAATAAAACAGCATTAGTTTGTTAAAAACAAACGGCGATCTAAGCGCTCTGCTGCTTTATCTGAATGAGTCACCATTACTAAGGCGGCATTATGCTCACGACAAGTACGACACAAAAGCTCTAGGGCGAGATTAGCAGTTACTGGGTCTAGGTTACCCGTTGGTTCGTCCGCCAGAACAACTTTAGGGCGATGGACCAAAGCTCGTGCAAGGGCTATTCGTTGTTGTTCGCCCCCAGATAAAACGGCTGGAAATTGTTCATACGTAGCAGCCAGACCCAGTTCGTTTAAAAGAGCTTGTGCACGAGCTTTTGCTT
>JACCEB011565195.1_pt1 | contig 18097 bp, 9 predicted proteins | sample 7454761 | NCBI WGS metagenome assembly JACCEB01 (sample SAMN15323454, study PRJNA562643) | freshwater metagenome | isolation source: river surface water | place: USA:Blue River Watershed | collected 2017-08-18 | reverse complement strand
CACTTTTAGCTGTATCCGCTCCAAGTTTTGCACAAGACAAGCCGAATGCCGAAGAAGGTAAAAAGCTTTATGAAGCGAACAATTGTGGCAGTTGTCATGCATTAGACAAGAAAGTAGTTGGACCTGCATTGCGTGGGGTTCATTCTAGAAGATCAGAAGAATGGTTGATCCAATGGATTAGAAACAACAAGAAATTCAGAGAGAGTGGTGATGCGGATGCGAATGCATTGTATCAAGAGTACGGTGGGGCTCAAATGAATATTTTCGAAAACTTGACACCTGCTCAAGTGAAAGATATCGTTGAGTACATCAAAACAGCGCCAGAACCTAAAAAGCCAACTGCGGTTGTTGATCCAAATGCAGGAGGAGATAAAGAAGATCCATCAACAAAAATCATTTTATTGATTTTGGTTGCGGTTTTTGCAATTATCTTGGTGGTATTGGCTAAAGTGAAGAAGACCCTTAAAAAGGCAGCTCTTGAAAAAGATCCTTCATCTTCTGAAAATGCTCAAGATAACCGCAAATTGTATCAGAAATTGTTGCCAAACAAATTGGCGAACATGAACCCAACAGTATTAGCCATCTTCACTGTTTTGGCAGTAGGTGTTCCAGGTTCATATTACGGATATAAATTCAGCATTACAGAAGTGGGTGTTCAAAAAGGATACGCTCCAACTCAACCAATTGCATTTTCACATAAATTACACGCTGGTGATTTGAAATTGGATTGTAAATATTGTCACTCAACTGTTGAAGAAAGTAAAAGCGCAAGTATTCCAGCATTGAATACTTGTATGAATTGTCACAAAGGTGTACAGTTAACAGATAAGTACAATGGTGAAATTTCCCCAGAAATTAAGAAGATTTATAAAGCATTAGATTATAATCCTGAAGCTAAACCAGGTGAAGAATATGGGAAAAATCCTAATCCAGTACGTTGGGTTAGAATCCACAACTTGCCTGATCATGCATATTTCAATCACTCACAACACGTGAAAGTTGGTAAATTACAATGTCAAACTTGTCATGGTCCAATTGAAAAAATGGAAGTAGTACAACAATGGAACACTTTGCAAATGGGATGGTGTATTGATTGTCACAGAAATACTGGCATCGATGCAGCAAACAACAATTACTATTTGGCTTTACATAGCAAAGCTCAAAAGGATTTGAAAGCAAATCAAAACCACAGCCAATACTATGGCCCAGACGGAAAAGTAAAAATCACTCCAGCAATGAATGGTGGTTTAGAGTGTTCAAAATGTCATTATTAATTTAAAAAGAAAAAAACAAATCATGTCAAATAATATAAAATATTGGAAAGGCGAGGAAGAGTTAAACAGAGATGCGAAATTCATCTCGGCTCAAAAAAATGAGTTTAACGAAGCATTGCCTCTAGAAGAAGTATTATCAGAAGATGGTTTTGAATTAAATTCTAACCGTCGCGACTTCTTAAAGTATTTTGGATTTAGTGTAACAGCTGTAACATTAGCTGCATGTTATAAAACAAAAGTAAGACACGCAGTGCCTTATTTGGTAAAACCTGAAGATGTAACTCCTGGTGTAGCGAACTATTATCGTTCAACATGTGGTGGATGCTCTGTAGGTTGTGGTATCGAAGTAAAAGTTAGAGAAGGTCGTCCAATTAAAGTGGATGGTAGCCCTGAGTCAGTCATTTCAAACGGTGGTTTGTGTGCTTCAGGACAAGCTTCAATTCTTTCTTTGTATGATACTGAAAGATTGGCAAATCCATTGTCTAAAGGTAGTGAGGTTGCTGATTGGTCTAAACTTGATGGTGACATTACCAATGCATTGAAAACTATTCAAACTGCGGGTGGTAAAGTTGCTTTGGTAAGTACTTCAATCAACAGTCCTTCCACATTGAAATCTATCGAAGCTTTCAAAACAGCATTCCCTAATGTTGAACACGTAACGTATGATGCAGTTTCTTACAATGGAATGTTGAATGCAAATGCTGAAGATTTCGGAAAACGCGCATTACCGCGTTACAACTTTGCAAAAGCAAAAACCATCGTAAGCTTTGGAGCTGATTTCTTAGGAACTTGGTTGTCTCCAGTTGAGTTTACAAAAGGATATACAATCAATAGAATGCCACAAGTTGAAGGTGGTATGTCATTGCACATTCAATTTGAAAGTGCGTTGAGCATGACAGGTACAAACGCAGATTACCGTTTCCCAATGCAATCTTCTAAAGAATTGGCTTATGTAACCACTCTTTACAATGTAATTGCAAGAAATAGTGGTGCTAAAGAAGTACCTGTTGCCGCTAATTCTGAATTGGCAGGTAATTCTATTGATAAAGCTGCAAAAGCGTTGTTGGCTCAAAAAGGAGCTTCTATTGTAGTTTCTGCAAGCAATGATATAGCCGTTCAAAAAATGGTAAATGCAATCAACGTATTGTTGAACAACTATGGATCAACCATTGACATGGTGAATCATAGCAACCAATTTAAAGGAGATGATGCGGCCGTTGCAAACGTATTAACAGGATTGAATTCAGGTGCTATTGCAGGTGTGATTTTCTATGGGGTGAATCCAGTATTCAACCACAGCAAAGATTGGGCTACAGCAATTGCTAAAGCGAAATTGTCAGTTTCATTTGCCCAAAGCAAAGACGAAACAGCTGCAGTTTGTCAGTATGTATGTCCTGATAATCATTACTTAGAGAGTTGGAATGACAGTGAGCCAGTTGCTGGAACCTACCATTTCACTCAACCTACCATTTCTAATGTATTCAATACACGTCAAGCACAAGAGTCATTGTTGACTTGGGCAAATTCTTTGCCATCAGCTGAAATGGATACTTTGAAGTCTAAAGGTATACTTTCTCAAAAGCCTACTGCCGATGCTTTCTATTTGTTTATGAAAAACAATTGGATTGCAACTGTGGGTTCTGAAAGTGCATTCAACAAATGTTTGGAATTAGGATTCTATCAAGGTTCTGTTGCAACAGGGGTTCCTGCTTATGCTGGAAACGTAACTGTTTTGGCTGATGCTGTAACAAAATCTGGAAAATCTAATGGCATTGATTTGGTATTGTATCAATCAGTAGGTATGAGAGATGGCGCAAGTGGAAACAACCCTTGGTTATATGAATTGCCAGATCCAGTATCTAAAGTTTGTTGGGATAACTACGTTGCCATTCCAAAATCTTTGGCTGCAAAATTGGGTATCAACGAAGATGATACTGTAAACGTTGAATTCAACGGTGTTAAATTAAACAATGTACCTGCTTTGGTTCAACCTGGTCAAGCCAACAATACTGTTGCTTTGGCTGTTGGATTCGGAAGAACTCATGCTGGTAAAGTTGGTGGTTCAATTGAAAAAGGATTTAGCTCAGTAGGGGTAAATGCTTATGGATTCATGACCACTACCAACAGAAATATGGTGATTTCAGATGTTAAAATTACCAAAGGTGACGAAACCTATCATTTGGCTCAAACTCAAACACATCATAGTATTGAGGGACGTGATATCGTGCGTGAATCAACTTTCGCTGCTTGGAAGAAAAATCCAAAAGCTGGAAATGATAAAGCAAAAACTCATGTTTACACTATTTGGGAAAAACGCGATTACCGCAAAGATGGTTCTCCAAACCATTTGTGGGCAATGGCAATTGACCTTAATGCTTGTACTGGTTGTGGATCTTGTGTTGTAAGTTGTTCAATTGAAAACAACGTTCCTGTTGTAGGAAGAGATGAGATTAGATTGCGTCGTGAAATGCATTGGATTCGTATCGATCGTTACTATTCATTTGCAAACACACACAAAGACCAATTTGAAGGTGCCAGTTACATCACCCGTGAAAAACAAATCGCGGCTGTTGATAGCCAAGATAAAGGGGATTATGCTCATTGGGAAAATGTGAATGTAATTCACCAACCAATGATGTGTCAACATTGTGCTGCCGCACCTTGTGAAACCGTTTGTCCTGTATTGGCAACCACTCATAGTTCAGAAGGTTTGAACCAAATGACATACAACCGTTGTATCGGTACTAAATACTGTGGAAATAACTGTCCATACAAAGTACGTCGTTTCAACTGGTTTAGATACAACGACAATGATGCGTTTGATTTCCATTTCAACAACCCATTGGGTAAAATGGTTATTAACCCTGATGTTACTGTAAGAACTCGTGGTGTTATGGAAAAATGTTCTTTCTGTGTTCAAAGAATTCAAGAAGGTAAATTGAAAGCAAAACGTGAAGGTAAATCTTTGCAAGAAGTTGAAGTTAAAACTGCTTGCCAAAAAGCTTGTCCTTCTAACGCCATTGTTTTCGGTGATTTACATAACGAGAACAGTGAAGTAAGCAAATTGTATAAAAACGAAAGAGGATTTGGTGTATTGGAAGAATTGAACGTTCAGTCTTCTGTAATGTACATGACAAAGATTCGTAACACTGAAAACATTTAACCCCAAAAACAAAAGGAATGATACACGATTCAATCATAAGGGAAAGATTGGTAACAGGTGATAAAACTGCTGCCGATGTAACACGCGACATTGCGCGTCCCATTTTAAATCAACCAACAAAAGCTTGGAAAATTGGATTCACTTTATCTTTAATTTTCTTGGCGATTTTTGGAATTAGTTTATTTTACACAGTATGGACAGGTATTGGTGTGTGGAACATTAACAAAACTGTAATGTGGGGTTGGGATATTACCAACTTTGTATTCTGGGTTGGTATTGGTCACGCGGGTACTTTGATCTCTGCTGTATTGTTGTTGTTCAGACAAAAATGGAGGATGAGTATAAACCGTTCTGCTGAAGCGATGACAATCTTTGCGGTTATTTGTGCTGCTATGTTCCCTGTATTTCACATGGGACGTGTTTGGGTAGGATACTGGGCTTTGCCTTTGCCGAACGCATTTGGTTCTTTGTGGGTTAACTTTAACTCTCCGTTGTTGTGGGATGTATTTGCGATCTCTACATATTTCAGCGTATCGTTGTTGTTCTGGTATATTGGTTTAATTCCTGATATTGCTACAATTCGCGATAAAGTAAAAACTAAAACAGCTAAATTTTGGTATGGTTTCTTTTCAATGGGTTGGACTGGTAGCACCAGATCTTGGGCTCGTTATGAATTGATTTCATTGATTTTGGCAGGTTTGAGTACTCCTTTAGTACTTTCTGTACATACTATCGTATCAACTGACTTTGCGACTTCGGTGGTTCCTGGTTGGCATACAACCATTTTCCCTCCATATTTCGTAGCGGGTGCGATTTTCTCAGGATTCGGTATGGTTGCTACACTTCTTGTGGTTGCCAGAAAAGTAATGAACTATGAAAACTATATCACAATTGGTCACCTTGAAGCGATGACAAAAATCATCATGGTTACTGGTTCTATTGTGGGTATTGCTTACTTAACAGAGTTCTTTATTGCTTTGTATTCTGGTGTTGAATATGAACAATATGCCTTTATCAACCGTGCTTTCGGTCCTTATTGGTGGGCTTATTGGTCAATGATGAGTTGTAACCTTATTGCGCCTCAAGTATTTTGGTTCAAATGGGCTAGAACTACTCCTTGGTTCATTTTCATCATGAGTATCGTTGTAAACGTAGGTATGTGGTTCGAACGTTTCGTAATCATTGTAACTTCTTTGCACAGAGATTATTTGCCAAGTAGCTGGGTTATGTATTCTGGTTCATTAACTGAAATAGGTTTGTTTTTAGGTACTTTTGGTATCTTCTTCACTTGTTTCTTCTTGTTTGCTAAATATATGCCTGTTATCAACATGGCTGAAGTTAAATCAATTTTGCGTAACCGCGAATAATTAAAGGAGATTAACCAAATGGGAATTTTAGATAAAAATTTAAGTCTTAGAAACCGCAACAAAATGTTGATCGGTGTATGGGAAGACGAAGATAAATTGGTTGAAGCTACAGATGCTATGGTGCACAGTGGTGTTCATATTCACGACATTTACACTCCATACCCAGTGCATGGTTTGGATAGATTGATGGGTGTGCGTAGAAGTAAATTGGCTAGGGTTGCATTTTTATGCGGTTTGACTGGTTTCCTTTTGATGACAACCATGATCTGGTATATGTACGTTCTTGACTGGCCAGTAAACGTTGGTAATAAGCCAGTTCGTTTTACTCCTAGCTGGATTCCAGTAATGTTTGAAGGTACTGTATTGTGTACTGCTTACGGTATGGGATTCTTCTTCTTCTGGAGAAATAGAATGTTACTTGGTGTTAAAAATGATTTGTTAGACGAAAGACAAACTGATGACCGTATGATCATGGCCATCGAATGTAAGGACGGTTTGAACGAATCTGATGTGATTAACTTGATGAAATCTAATGGTGCTGTTGAGTGCAGAGAAATGTCTCACGGTGTTCAAACAACAATCTAATGACAAATAGAATGAGTAAGAAATTTCAAATATTATTTGGTACTATCGCTGCCGCTACACTTGTTACTAGTTGCGTTAGTAGAGGTAATAATACCGGTTGGGAATATGCTCCTGATATGTATTATTCTAAAGGATACGAACCTTACAACCAAGGCGATTCTAATAAAGTGAATCCTTATGGTATGAGCATGCGTGAGCCTGTGGCTGGTACTATTGCTTATGGTAAATCTGATTATCAATATGCTTTACCTAACACTGGTGAAGGTTATGAAGCATCTGCAACTCAAATTGTTGCTCCTGCTGATTTAACCGATGCCGATGGTCGTGGTAAATATCTTTACGATATTTATTGCAGCCCTTGCCATGGTGCTTCAGGTAACAACGATGGTGAAGTATTCAAAAAAGTTTCAACATTGAAACCAGCTTGGAAAGGATACTCTGACGAGTATATCAAAACTTTGCCTGAAGGTAAAATCTATCATACTTTAACTTATGGTAAAAACAACATGGGTAGTCATGCTTCTGTTTTGAAACCAGTTGATAGATGGAGAGTGATTAAATATGTTAAACAATTGAGTAGTGTTGCTTCCGCTTCTACAGAAGCTCCTTCAACTCAAGATTCTACTAAAAAGAATTAATTCCAAGAAAAAGAGAATATGGGACACGGACATCATATTGAAATAAAGCAGGAAACATTTGTTGTTCCTGCAAAAGGAAAACAATTTGCAATGATCTTGATGATCTTGGGATTGATTTTAGCAGGTATCGGTATTGCTAATATTGACCGCTCTGGTAACGGTCACGATACTCATGCTAAGGTTGAAGAAACTGCTCACAATAGTCACGCTGCTGCTGCTGCTCATGATGAGCACGCTGCCAAAGCTGAAGGACATGAAAAAGCTTCTGAAGGACACGCTGAACACGCTAACGTAATGACCGAAAAATTCGGACCTCGTATGGAATATCACCCAATTGAGCATCCTTGGCACACAAAAATTTGGGCCAATCTCTTAATTGCTGGTTATTTCTTCTTGATGATTTCTTTGTGCGCAATGTTTTGGATTGCTGTACAATATGCTGCCAACGCTGGTTGGTCTGCTGCCATCAAAAGAATTCCTGAAGCGATGAGCACTTTTATTCCAGTAGCATTCGCTGTGTTAATGGTTGCGGTTATTGTTGCTAAAAACGATATCTACCACTGGGCTCACTACGAACACTTACACTTAAAAGCAGGAGATCCTGGTTATGATAAAGTTCTTGATGGTAAATCTGGATTTTTGAATTCTACGCTTTTCTTTGCAATGCCAGTTATTTTGGTTACAATCTGGTTCCTTTTAGGTAGAAGATTGAGAAACCTTTCTGCTCAAGAAGATAACGCTACTAAAGGTGATGTTACTTTCTTCAAGAAAAGTATCCGCACCAGTGCAATCTTTGCTGTAATCTTTGGTTTTACCATCAGCTTCTTGGCTTGGTTCTACATGATGAGCATTGATTCTCATTGGTATTCAACCATCTTTGGTGTGTACAACTTCATTACGCATTGGGTTACTGCAATTACCATCATGGCTTTGTTGGTTGCCTATTTGAAAAAATTGGGTTACTTACACATCGTTTCTGATGAACATATTCACGATTTGGGTAAATTTATGTTCGCCTTCACCATTTTCTGGGCATACATTTGGTTGTCTCAGTACTTGTTGATTTGGTATGCACAAATTCCTGAAGAAATGTACTACTACCAAATTCGTTTCGAAGAGTACAAAGTGAACTTCTTAACCAACTTGGTAATGAATTTCTGTTTGCCGTTCGCATTGTTATTAATGCGTAGCGCTAAAAGAAATCGTTACGTGTTGGGTATCATCGGTACCATCATGATCTTAGGTCACTACCATGATGTATGGTTCCAAGTAATTCCAGGTGTTTTTGGTCCTGGTATGCAAGTTGGTTTCCTTGAAGTAGGTATCTTCGCTTTCTTCGCCGGTTTGTTCTTGATTTGGACATTGACTGCGTTGACAAAGAAAGGTCTTATTCCAGTAAATCACCCTTACATTGAAGAGTCAGCTCACCACGACGTGGGAGTTTAATCTCAGATATACTTATAAAAAGGTCGTCAATTTTGACGACCTTTTTTTTTGCATTTTTTGCGAAAAAAATCCCAACCATTTTTCATAACTCTGCGTTTTTCATTTTATTCAACAATTGAAAAAATGTACCTTTGCAATAATGGAAATTTCCTCTAAATATAATCCCTCCGAGATCGAAGATAAATGGTATCAATATTGGCTTTCTCAAAAATATTTCGAAAGTAAACCAGATCATAGAACTCCCTATACTATCGTTATCCCTCCTCCAAACGTAACAGGCGTGTTGCACATGGGACACATGTTGAACAATACCATTCAAGATGTGCTTATTCGAAGAGCGAGAATGCAAGGATTTAACGCTTGTTGGGTGCCTGGAACCGACCATGCCAGCATTGCCACAGAAGCAAAAGTGGTGAAACTTCTTGAATCTCAAGGGATCAAAAAATCAGACCTTACCCGTGATGAATTTTTAAAACATGCTTGGGATTGGAAAGAAAAATATGGTGGTATTATTTTAGATCAATTGAAAAAATTGGGAGCTAGCTGCGATTGGAGTAGAACCAGATTCACTATGGAACCAAAATTGTCTGAAGCGGTAATTGAGGTTTTTATTGATCTTTACAACAAAGGACTTATCTATCGCGGTACCAAAATGGTAAACTGGGATCCTCAAGGTAAAACCACATTGAGCGATGAGGAAGTGATTTTCAAACAAGTTAAAGATCAATTGTATTATGTGAAATATGAAGGTGTTGATTTTGAGGGACATTTGGAAGTAGCTACTGCTAGACCTGAAACAATTGCCGGTGACGTTGCCGTTTGCGTGAATCCAAACGACGAACGTTACGCCAATCTTATAGGTAAAAAAGTTCGCGTGCCTTTAATCAACCGTGAAGTTTCCATCATTGCAGATGAATACATCGAAATCGAATTTGGTACAGGTGTATTGAAAGTAACCCCTGCCCATGATATCCACGATTATGAAATTGGTTTGAAATTTAACCTTCCGGTTTATGATACCCTAAATGATGATGGTACCATTTCTGAATTGGGACAACTTTACATCGGACAAGATCGTTTCGAAGCCCGTAAAAATTGGGTAGCAGACCTAGATAAAAATGGACTGCTCATTAAAACTGAGGATTATACCCATAATGTTGGATTTTCGGAAAGAACTGACGCTGTAGTTGAGCCCAAAATCAGTACGCAATGGTTCTTGAATATGCAGGAATTCATGAAAAAGAATCCTGAAGTTTTATCATCGGTAATGAACGATGAAATTAAATTCTACCCTGAAAAACTTAAGAATACTTACAAGCATTGGATTGAAAATATTCGCGATTGGAATATTTCTCGTCAGTTATGGTGGGGACATAGAATTCCAGCATGGTACCATACAAATGGAGAATTTGTGGTGGCTAAAAATGGGGAAGAAGCCGTTGCATTGTTTAAAGCCAAAGGTCAAGATGTTCAAGTGGCTGACCTTAAACAAGATGAGGACGTATTAGATACTTGGTTCAGTAGTTGGTTGTGGCCAATTTCTGTGTTCGACGGTTTTGATCCCTCAAATAAAGAAGAATTAGATTATTATTATCCTACAAATGATTTGGTTACTGCCCCTGAAATTATGTTCTTCTGGGTGGCAAGAATGATCATGTCTGGGTACGAGTATAAAAAGGAATTGCCGTTTAAAAACGTTTACTATACGGGCATTGTTCGCGACAAACAACGTCGTAAAATGAGCAAAAGCTTGGGTAATTCACCTGATCCATTGGACTTAATTGCCAACTACGGTGCTGATGCGGTTCGTTTGGGAATGTTGCTGTGTTCGCCTGCTGGAAATGACATTTTGTTTGATGAATCTCAAATTGAGCAGGGTAGAAACTTCTGTAATAAAATTTGGAATGCCTTCAGGTTGGTACATGGTTTTGAAGCCATTGATACCGATATGAGAGCGTATGAAAAACAAGGCATCGAATTGATGAAAAACAAAATCAGTCAAGTTATTGCAGAAAACGAGGCGCATTTTGCTGCTTTCAGATTGAGCGATGCATTGATGAACTTGTATAAATTAATTTGGGATGATTTCTGTAGTGTTTACCTTGAGGTTATCAAACCGGCATTCGGAGAGAAAATTTCTATGACGGCAAAAACTGAAACCCAAGAAATTTTCAAAACATTGATGAAGGCCATTCATCCGTACATGCCATTTATCACCGAAGAAATTTATCAAGCGTTTTCAACTGCCAACGGTGTTTCTTGCACCATCAGCGATTATCCATCTGCACAAGGAGTAGTAGCCGAACAGTTGGAAATTCCTATACAGTTTGTTTCAGAAATCCGTAATATTAGAAGCCAAAAGGGATTGTCCCCTAAAGAAAAACTGGAAGTATTCATGTTGAAACCTTCTAGTGAGATTTCGAAATATCAAGATTTAATTGTGAAGCTTTCAAACATTGATTTGACATTCGAAAATACGGACTCAACCAATGCTGTAGTGTTTATTTCTGGAACTTCGGAGGTGAAGGTGATTTTGAATATTGAGATCAATAAAGAAGAGGAAATCGAGAAACTTCAAAAGGAAATTGAGTATCTGCAAGGATTTATTGGTTCAGTAGATAAAAAACTTTTAAATGAAAAATTCATGGCCAATGCCCATCCAGATGTTGTTGCAAAAGAGCAACAAAAGAAAAATGATGCATTAACCAAAATTGAAAATTTGAAAGTTCAAATTCAATCTCTATCGTAATTATATTTCATCGTAAATAGGCGATGATTAGTCACTTTTTATAGCGTAATAGCAAATAGTCGCTAAAATCTTAGCTAACCTCAGTTGGGGTAGACCTGCGTGTCTGCCCCAACTAATAATAAACGTTTTGGCGAATCTCCGTAGGGGCCAAGAACCGCTAACGTTGGGTCAGACGGATAACGTTGAGCCCGACCTATAGCGTTGGGGCAGACCCACGTGTCTGCCCATTTAAATAGATTTTAAAATAAAATCTAAGAATATGAAAAAAGGGCAGACCAATTTATAAAAAAAAGGCAGACACATAGGTCTGCACCGACTGAGAAAAAATAACGAATTAAAATTCAGGACAAATTAACGGCTTGGATTTTTGTAATTGAACGCCAACCATTCTAAAACCTACATAACTTTTGGCTTCATCATATTTAATTAATGTGCGGCTACCAATGGTACAAGTTGCTTCGGGAAGATTCCAAGCACCACCTTTTACAATATATCCTTCAATCGTTTTTTGATTCTTGAGATCATTCCAACTGTTTACAATGTAACTAGGGATTTCAGGTTTTGCTTCCAAAGATTCTGTAATATTGGCTTTAACTGGTGTCATGGTTAATTCGGCAACATTTCCTTGTATGTTGTAACAACCCGCATCATTTGGAAAATAGGAATTTACCGGTGTTTGAATCATTCCAGTAGATCCAAATAAAGCGTCTTTTTTATTGGATGGCCTAAAATTTGCAATGTAATTGCCTTTTGAATTTCGTAAGAAGTTATTGTTTACAGGGGAACCAGACGATTTTTTTGAAGGTTTTTCGGCAACCACAGAAGCTGCGCGTTCCCATTCCAATTCGGTTGGTAATCGATATTCAACAATATCTGATTTGACTTTCGAATTCGAAATTACAGGGTGTTTTTCAGTGTACCATTTGCAATACATCTGTGCCTGTTTTACTGAAACACAGGTAACAGGATAATTGTTGTAAGATGGATGTGTAAAATAATAATCACGCATCGGTTCATTGTATAACAGTGGGGAAACTTTCGCCCATACTTCAGTTTTTGGAAAAATTGAGACACCATTATATTGAATTTTATTCCAATTTAAATGATTAATCCCCAATTCTTTCCATGTAGCAATCGGCGATTTTGAAATTTCCGTTGAATCAACATAACCCAACCAAGATACAACCGCATTTAAGTATTCTACAGATTCAAATTTGTGTATTTTTGCAATTTCTGGTCGGTTTTCCTTCATCCAATTTTGAATACAATCTTCAACAAATGCCCTGTATTCTTGGTTTGTAACTTCATATTTGGAAATGAAAAATGAGGGACCTGTTACAGTTTTATGCTTTTCATAAACCTGGTTGGCATTTAAATGAAGATTAAGAAATTGAGTATCGTTCAAATTAATGACATTCATGTTGTTAAAATCTGTTACCTGAACACCAGCCAAAAAAGGTTCACACCAATAATATACCCTGTTTGTATCATTTATTGCCCGTTGTTCCCCGCTAATATAACTCCAATGTTTATCTTTCTTTAAATCGGATTTTTTCGATTGAGCCAATAATGAATGGGATAGTAGTGCAACTGCAATTAAGCTCAAATAAGTTTTTAATTGTATTTTTTGTTCCTGCATACATTTCTTAACGCTTGAATTAATTTTATATTGTTATGAAATTTAATAATTTGCAGTTGTCGTCAGGGCGAACCTGTCAGGACGAACCTATGTGTTCGCCCTAATTGTCAGGGGCGAACCTATGTGTTCGCACTAATAACGTTGAGCCCAACCGATAACGTTGGGACAGAAGTTGAAGCGTCGGGGCAGACCCACGTGTCTGGCCTAATCATTATTACGTGTCTGCCCCGACAAGTTATATCCATTTGCAATGGAAAATATATATTCAGATTAGATGGCTGTATAGATGTAGGTGGTGATGGTGATTTCTTATTAAATAATATGGAGCTAAAATAAATTTTCGTTGTAGTTAAATTTTAATTTAATAAATTAAAGCAACGTTTTGAATGGTTTTAAAGTCTTCATGTCATGATGCAATCGAAAAAATTATTGAGAATCATTTCTTTAATGATTTTTCTGTTTTTCTCAAAACTTTCTATTGCTCAGAATATTAAACGAAGCCTTTCAACCGTAAATTCCGATTTTGATTGCGGAATGTCAAAAATGGCCAGTATCCACAATAAATTGTTTGTTTTTGGTTTTGGTGGAACAAACATGAACTTCGGAAAGGGTTTGACTAAAGCAAACAATAGTTCTCGAAAACTTTTTATATCGAAATACAACGATACTGGATTGTATCTAAAATCGATGATTTTGGGTGGCACCGGCGCAAATTTGAACGGTGATGCATGTGCATTCGGAAATCAATTTACCACTTACAGCGGTTCTTACTCGGGTGGATATTCAGAAAATAACACGAGCTATCAATCATCTAATAAAAAAGGAATGTTTATAACCACAATCGACAGTTCCTTAAAAACCTCTTGGAGATTGTTTATCAATGCTAATGATAATTTTCATTGCAACCTAATTTGTCCTGATGGCAAAGGAAATTTATTTGCCGCTGGTTATTTCACCGATAGTTTAGATGCTGATGGCTTTAAATTTGCAAGTAAACGTGCAGTTAATCAGTCAATTAAAACCAAAGATATATTTTTGATTTTAATCAATCCTTCTGGAAAAATCATTAAAGCGCAAACCTTCGGAGGTGTTGGAAATGATTATCCTACAGCACTTACAAGCGATTCTCGTGGAAATGCAATAATGTCCGCCATCTTTTCTGATACAGTGACAATTGGCGACTACTATTTTCCCCAACAAAGTAATTCAAGGTGTGCTGTTTTTAAAGTGAATATGGAGGGACATACTAGTTGGGTGACATCATTTGTTGGAGCTGGAGTGAAATCAAATGGCATAAGCTTTAATAAAAGTAACCAAATTGTTTGTGGTGTTTCATTTAAATCAACATTGTATGTGAAATCTCAATTCAAAAGTACCAAGTTGAACTCAAGCACTGAATATAATCAAATAGCTATCATTGTTTTAGATACCTTTGGCGCTATGCAGAACTACAAAACTGAAGGTTCGGACAATGAGTGTAATCTTACCACTTTAAATATTGATCCCAATAATAATATATACGTTGCAGGAGAATTTGAATGCACCTTTACGGGTCTGAATCTAAAAAATAACAGCTGGAGTTTTAAGAATTTTGGCTTTGGCGACATCTATGTGGCAGCCTATAAATCAGATCTCACATCACTTTATCAGCGACAAATTGGAGGGACAAAAAAAGACTTCGCAAATCATTTAATCTATTGGAATAACAAACCAGTGATATGTGGTAATTTTAAAGATAATTTTCAATTAATGAGTGATTCCAATGTGGTACTTACAACCAATATTTGGAGTAATTACGCACTTGTTCGCGATTATTATAAGCGAAATTCTAATTGCCACAACAACATCATGTCGCTGGGTTATGAAATGGGAGGTTTAATCAATTATTGTGGATTTTTTACAGACGTGATTGATTCCAAATCAAAACTATTCAATATTTTCCAACGAACATATATCCCTCAAAAACCATACGCGGAAGATGCTTTTTATTACCTTAATGATACTATTTGTGGTGGTTCAAATCTTCGTTTTGCATGGATTCAAGAGTTCAACTATCATTCCAGATGGGGTGCTGGTTTGGAATATCAATTAAATGGGAGTCGATATACTTACGATCAATTGGTGCTTAATTATTCCTTTAACAAAACAACAAACCATACTTTGGTGATAAATACACCTGATCAATGTTATCACGATACCATTAGTGCATTGCATGTTGTTTTGCCACGCGATTATGTTCAAATTAATTATGATAAATCAAAATATCCTGATGATGTAATTCTGTGTAATAATGATTCTATATGTTTAACGGCATCGAATACAAAAGGGTTGAAATTTCGCTGGATTGTAAAGAGCTACGGTTATACTTTGGATACTGGTAATGCCTATTATAAAGAAAAGCGCTGGATTTATTCTGTTAATCGCATAGATACGATAATAAAAACCACCATTTGCATCAATAAAAAATCAACGGTCGATTTGGAGGTTGAACAAAATAATATTTGTTTAGAAAGTACAAGTTTGGATATTGAAAAAGATGGGTTAGGTGTTGATGATTCTTTAATTTGCGATTTCGCAGATACCTTTTCCTATTTCTGTAAAGGAATCAATAATCCAATTGAAATTTTTCGTTTAAAAGTGCTCGATAAAAAGACAGGATATTTCCGAAATCCGAAATTGACATCTAACGTCAAAATAAATGGTTACAATTACGGAACTTCACCACAAACAGAGTATTATGTTCCCATTCCGGATACCGGAAAAATATCTGTGAGTGGTACTGTTAAAATTGGTTGTGAAACATATACATTTTCTGTGAGTCGGAAAATTCATTTATATAAACCCAAAATGAAATTAACCGGTACTTTAAGCAATTGCCGAAGTTTGGATAGAATATTTTCAGTGGACTCTGGTTTTTTAAATTACCAATGGTTGGTGAATGGAATGCCCGACACCCCTCAAATTACCTATTTGAAACCTTGGAAAATCAAAGTTTCAGGGAGTTCGCAAAGTATTTCTGTTATGGCTTATGCCGACACCAATCAAGATCGTTTGTGTATCTTAAGGGATTATAAATCTGTTTATTCCAACAAAACAATTACAATTTCATCTTCCTTAAATCCACCACAATTATGTCCCAATTCAAACATTGCCTTAACTGCTGGCAATGCTAAAGAATATAAATGGTTTCCATCGGGTGAAACCAGCCAATCAATTGTTGTAAATGAGCCCGGAATCTATTATTGTACGGTTACAGATACAGGTGAATGTCAATATATGACCAATAAAATTGAGGTTTTACCATATTTTGTACCTGATATTTTAGCAGTGCCAGAAGATGGATTGTGCAGCGGTCAGGAAGCTGATATTCTTGTAATTGCCCCTAAATATGCCACAGTGAATTGGACAAATCCTTCTGCTTGGGGATCAAAATTGCAAATAAAAACCAGTCAAACTGGTGTTTTTTATTGTGATGTAAAATTTTGCAACACTACGTATAAATTAAAAGCTCAATTGACTTCAAAAATCCTACAGAATCAATCATTGAGTGTTAATTATAAATTATGTCAGGGACAATCCATTCAACTGCTTAGTCATGATTCAGAATCAAACGCTTATCGTTGGAGCACAACAAATAGCTCAAATAGGTCTATAATTGTCAATAAAGCGGGAATTTACACGGTACAAGCCAAAGACTTATGCAATTCCTGGTATCAATCTGATACGTTCAATGTGAGTTTATCTAGTGTTATGGGGACATCCGGAAAACTGGATACGATTTTATGTAATTCTCAATTATTAGATTTTGATTTAACAAAATTCAATTTAAACATCGATTCCAATGTTTCATGTACGTGGTTAGACAACAATGATACATCTCTAAAAAGAACATTTGGTGGAAAAGATACCTCTGTTGTTGCCTTACTTAAAAATAAATTGTGCACGGAAGCAGATACTTTTAAAGTTAACATTATCAATCTAATAACTCCAACTTTGAAAATAAATGCACCGTCTCAAGTTTGCAAAGGGAGTATGATTCAGTTACAAGCCAAATTAAGTGATACAGCTGCCAATCCCTCAAAAATCATTTGGAATCAAAATTTAGGTTCGGGTTCTGTGAAATTCATGACAGTAAATTATCCGTTGTGGGTAAAATGCAATTATAATGACTTCTGCGGGAAAGCTTCAGATAGTTTTTATATAGTACCAAGTTTTGTCAAAGCAATATTTGATATGCGTTATGACATTAAAAATGACACAATCTTTTTCATAAACAATAGTTTGGGAACAAACATATCGCAATATAGATGGACATTAGGAAATCAAATAGTGTCTCAAAATAAAGATTTCCAATTAATAGGGAAGGAAAATACAAACAAAGAAGTATGCTTGTTTGTTGAAAATTCAAATGGTTGCCTGGATTCATTGTGCAAAACCATTCCAAATTACAGCGATGGCGAAGTGTACATACCGAATGTTTTTAGGCCGGGGTCTAAAATTAATGACAATCAACGTTTTGAACCTCATTTCAATCAGGAAATTGAGTATAAAATGTATATCTACAATAGGTGGGGGGAGAAAATTTTCGAAGGAAACAACAATACAAGAGGCTGGGATGGTTATTACATGGGCAGCCGATGTATGTCAGGTCATTACGTTTACATCATCCATGTTAAATATGAGAATCAAAACAACATTTCAAACGCAGAAACATACAAGGGATTGGTTTTGTTATTAGAATGAGGTTGTTTTAATTGTCAGGGGCGAACCTATGTGTTCCCATAATAACGTTGAGCCCAACCGATAACGTTGGGGCAGAAGTTGAAGCGTCGGGGCAGACCAACGTGTTTGCCCTAATCGTTACTACGTGTCTGCTCAAATTGAAAGGGGCGAATCTGCGTGTATGCCCTAATCATTTTAGTGTGTACACTCCAATAAAAAAGGGCAGACACTCAGGTCTGCCCCGACAAGCGTTTTCGCCAGATTAATTCCTTGTATCTAATTTTGCGAGAATGGTTTCGCCCACTTTGTTGCCCAAAAGTTTGCCTTTCTCTATGGCATCGATGAAGTGAATGCCACCGTATAACCTCGAAATGCACGCTTCATTGCTCGCTTCACGGAAATTCTTGAACTTACGAACTCCCAATCCAAATTCTTTTTCTGAACTGTCAGTGAATTCATATTCTCCAAATATTTTGGTGAGGACAGTGGCTGCGGAACTCGAAACCACGCTGTG
>JACCEB011189136.1_pt1 | contig 18099 bp, 10 predicted proteins | sample 7454761 | NCBI WGS metagenome assembly JACCEB01 (sample SAMN15323454, study PRJNA562643) | freshwater metagenome | isolation source: river surface water | place: USA:Blue River Watershed | collected 2017-08-18 | reverse complement strand
GCGAAGAAGGCGGCCGATGACGCTGCTGCAAAGAAAGCTGCTGCTGCGAAGAAGGCGGCCGATGCTGCTGCGAAGAAGGCGGCTGATGCTGCTGCGAAGAAGGCGGCGGCAGCTAAGAAGAAATAATTTGACACAGTAATAAATTTGACACAATAATCTATATCGGACCAGCAATACATTACTGAAACCTTTTGATATTGTGTGTCAAATCACTCATCATATGAATGATGGGTAATAACACATATGTTTTGGTATACATACATATATACCAAAAATATACAATGAATATATTGTGGAAAGGTCGGGCAACTTTGTTGCCCGACCGATATAGATTATATATACATGGATAGTAAAGTAAGATTCACTGGTTCATTTTTGCGTATGAGTGAATCCACGGTTTTTCTGGACACAGTAAATGGAAATGACACATTTAAATCGCCATATGGTTTTAATATTTCATTATCTGATTTGACAATACGAAATAAATTTAGTTTTGTATATATAATTTCCAAACATCGCTTTAAATTTCGAACTCCATTCTCCCCTTTTGTTAACGAATTTGATTGTATAATATAAGTCAATGTGTCATCCGGAATAATAATATAATCCAATGGCATATTGACTTGCTCACATATCTTTGGAATAATATACTTTTGCGCAATCACAATTTTATCTTTTGTGTCATAACCATTTGTTCGAATATGATACATACGGTCTTTCAATATTGGATTCACCATAGACTCATCATTGTATGAAAATATAAATAATGCCTTCGATAAATCAAAATCCACCTCCGAAAAATACTTATCATGATAATTCATATTTTGTGTCGTATCCGTCAAATGTGTCAATACACCGATTATCTCCTGACCACGCGACGTTTCACTCACCTTATCCAACTCGTCAAAATATATCACCGGATTCATACTCTTACTCTCAATCAGGATTTGCACGATTTTGCCCCAACTGCTGCCTTCATATGTATAGGAATGCCCCTCCAAAAAACTGGAATCGCTACTGCCACCGAGTGTGATAAATGCGAATTCGCGGCCGAGGATTTTGCTGATTCCGTCTTTAACAATGCTGGTTTTTCCGGTGCCGGGTGGGCCATGTATGGCAATCGCGGTTCCCATGGATTTGGGATTGGCAATCCATTGTCCCAACATTTGCATGATTTGTAACTTGGCATCATCCATTCCATAGACACATGTGTCTAATGTCTGTTTAGCATTTTGCATAAATGTATTGCATACATCTAATCCATCGGATATATGTATATTTAGATTGCGATATATCCCAAATGGAATTTTGATAAATGTGTCCACCCAATGTTTGAGTTTGTAATACTCCGAATTGTTTTTACCCATCGACTTTAACATATTCAACTTCTGCATTGCAATTGCTTTAAACTTGGGAGGAATATTTGTTTCCAATAACATAACTCGATATGGTTTTTCGACACATAAATGCTTATTTATTTCGTGCATCTCCGACATCAGATGTAGTTGTTCTTTGTTAGTCAAATGTGTTTTGAAATAATCAATCTCATTCATTTGCTTCGAACTACGATGTATCATTTTGTCATACGTTTTTAGATTATTACGTCGCGCATCCTTTGCAATCTCTCGCATCTGGGTTTTATAATCATTCATCTCATTATTAAGCAGGTTTGATTTCTTTTTAGATAGAGTTTGTGTCAACTTCTCTTTCACCATCTCATAATTCTTCAATAATCGTTCATACTCCGGCTCAATATCCATTATCACTTCTGACTCTGAAGTTGAATCTGCCGGAGGTGGACACATATTTTTATGAATAAAACGGGTTTCATCATCTGAATTAAACTCGGAATCATTTGTTTTATCATCATCTTCTTCATAATCAGAATCACATTCAGAATCATTATCACCATTACCTAATCCATTCGTATTAATATTAATCACGATAGGAGTATTAGACGGTATAATTTTTGGCTTATTTTTCGGAGATGACACAGTTGATGTGTTATGGACCGATTCAGAAGTAACTGTATATGTATTCGAAATAGATTCTTCTGACTCCAACAATGATTTTTTTGTGTCAGATACACATTCTTCTTCTGTGTCAGAAATAGATTCTTCTGTGTCAGATGTATCTATATTAATGGATGAGGTATTCTGTAATACTTTAGGCAGCTTGGGATGACATACTGAATTCAACATATCGAGAAACTCTTTATCCGAATCGTCAGCATTACTTTCATCATCCGATGATGAATCGGCCGGCGGAGGGTCCGGAGTTTTACGTTTTCTCAAGTTATATCTTTTGAGATTAAGAGTCGGAACTGGAGGTAAATGTTTTGGCATTATATTTTTAGTATGTGGAGGACACATATGTTTATATAGATATTGCAAAATAACGATTATTGTAAAGTTTACATAAATTATGCAAGTTATACAATAATATGCAAGTTATACAATAATATAGAAAAATTGAAATGGATAAAAAAAGATATACTGTAGGTAAAACTATATAAAAAATCAAATCGTATAGTATACAATTTAACCTTTCGCAAAATGTCCAACAAGAAGATGAACGAGTTCATTACTCCGTCACGCATTATTGGTGTGCAGTTTAGTATGTTGTCTCCCGAGGAAATCCGCCGCAATTCTGTAGTGGAAATCACCAAACGTGCAACGTATCTAAACAATACACCAATTATCGGCGGTTTATTCGACCCCCGCATGGGAGTCTTAGAACCCGGACTCATCTGTCCTACGGATGGACTGACTTACACCGACACCCCGGGGTATTTCGGTCATATCGAACTGGCCCGTCCCGTGTTCTTCGTTCAGTATCTAAAAGAGATTATGACCGTGTGTAAATGTGTCTGTTACAAATGCAGCAAGCTGCTAATTGACAAGACCAAACACTCGCATATTCTCTCCTATCCTGCCGAAGACCGCTGGGAATACGTCAAGTATGAATGTTCCAAAATTAAACGTTGTGGAACTGATACTGAAGATGGGTGCGGCTGTAAACAGCCTACCAAAATCGAGGCAGAGGGTATGGCCAATATCATTGCGCATTGGAAAGACATTGGAGCTGAGGAAGGAACTACCGTCAAACTTACGCCGGAAATCGTGCAAAAGATTTTCCGTCGTATTTCCGACGAAGACGTCAGCTTCATGGGTATGAATCCGGTTTGGTCTCGTCCTGAATGGATGATTTGTTCAGTTCTTCCCGTTCCTCCGCCCGCGGTTCGCCCTTCGGTGAAACACGATGCGCAGCAACGTAGTGAAGATGACTTAACACACATTTACAGTCACATCATGAAAAACAACACTGAATTGTGCGCCAAAATTGCTGAAAATGCCCAACCTAACGTCATCGATTCGTTGACTGTTGTGTTGCAATTCTTCGTCGCAATGATTGTGAACAATAAGACCAAGGGCGCTATGCCATTGGCACAACGAAATGGTCGCCCATTTCAGTGTATCATGAGTCGTCTTAATTCCAAAAATGGACGTATCCGCGGTAACCTTATGGGTAAACGCGTGGATTTTAGCGCCCGTTCCGTCATCACTGGTGACCCCAACCTGTCTATTCGACAACTTGGTGTTCCCATGAAAATTGTTAAGAATCTCACGAAACCTATTGTGGTCAATGACCGCAACCGAGATTTCCTGCTGAAACTTGTGCAAAACGGACCGGACAAACACCCAGGTGCTAAAATCCTGGAAAGAAAAAATGGAGATAATATTTCTCTAAGATACGTCGACCGTATGTCCATTAAACTGGAAAACGGCGACATCGTGCATCGACATATGATGGACGGCGATGCCGTCCTATTCAATCGGCAACCCAGTTTACATAGAATGAGTATGATGTGCCACATCGTTAAGACCATGAAACAGGGCGACACCTTTAGGATGAATGTCGGAAATACCAAGCCCTACAACGCTGATAAACAAAGCCGCAAAGTGTCAAATCACTAAAATAGCATCAATGTCAGCAACAGGGGGAATTAAAAATTTGCAACCCTCTAGTAAATAATTCATTTAGATTTATGGAAAGAAACTTAAAGAACTAAACATACATAATATATCCGATATAACACTAAGCCCAAAATGTGTGATAATACAATCCCCGAAAGTGTCAACCCTCCTTTAATGAAAACTTGTTCAAGATGCAATGCATCTGATGTTGTAGAACGTTTTATAAAAAAACGTAATATTTGTTTACATTGTAGTAATTTAGCAAGTAAACATGCTCGTGATAATGCTGTTATTGATGAGAATGTTTTAAAAACATGTAATACATGTAATAACGAATTATCATCAAAACTATTCTTGTATAATGGTTTGAAATGTGCTGATTGTAGAAATTTGGCACGTCGAGAAAAATATGCAAGTAACCCTGAGTATCGTGAAAAAGCTATTAAAGCTGCAATTGAACATAAACAAATTAAAGCAGCTGTTAGACGAAACAAGAAAGAGGAAGAATTAAAACTTTTGGAAGAAAAAATCGGAAGTGAAAACACAATATGTAAATATTGTGGAGTTGTTAAAAATAAAGATAGATTTAGACATAATCGTTTAAAATGCAGAGAATGTGAAAGAGATGACCCAGTATTTCGTATAATAAGAAATACACGTTCACGTGTATTGTCTTGTCTTCAAACGAAAAGTGATAATCTTATTACATATTTAGGATGCAGTGGAAAATTGTATTATGAATGGCTATTATATTCCAATCCAAAATTTACTCTTAAAACTGGATGGCATATTGACCATGTTATACCATTATCTCATTTTGATATTGAATCTTTAGATAACCATACTATTATGTTTAATTGGAGAAATACAATGCCTCTTTTAGCTGCTGAAAATCTTTCTAAAAATAACAAGATAATCAAAACACAAATTGCAGAACATGTTAAAAGTTTAGAACAATTCCATGAATTAAATAATATTGAGTTTCCTGATAAATTTAAAGAATTATTTGCAAAACACCTTGATGCGGGAAGTCCCTTAGAGCCTTAACTATCTAATAAATAGTTATCTACTTATTATTCTCATCTGTTTATTCTATGTATTTTCATACATGGAATAAATAGACACAATAAATAGTAGAACCACTACCAAATGAGTGATGGAAACACACTCATGGCCGAGATTAGAACTCGGGTATGGTAATAATGTGGAGGATTGGGTAATCCGCAGTGTCACTGTCTAAGTCCGTATGGTAGGATATGACAGGCATTCAGAGACTGAACGGGTGTTGGTGAACAACGAAGGATTAGCCATCCAGAGTTCGCTTAAGATACAGTCCGGCCCCACTGGAAACTTTGGGGATCAACCGTTTGATGGAGATAAAATCTTGTCTCAAACAAGTAGGTGCCAATAAGGATGTTAGTATACCTTATTTGGGAAAACACTGTAATACTAACCAGTTTATTAATATTTTGCATAGTATTAATTGAACTGATATAACTACTTAGTCGTATTTACTACGGCAACACGTCCAAATTGCGGGAAGTCCCTTAGAGACACCACTACCAAGTATATGAAGGAAACTTCTATATGGCCGAGAGCAGAACTCGGGTATGGTAAAAATGTGGTGGATTGGGAAATCCGCAGCCAAGCACCTAACCTCGTTATGATAAGAGTATGGTGAAGGTTCAACGACTAGATGGAGGTGGGTTTCAATTGATAGGTATAATCACCTTGATGAAGCTTAAGGTATAGTCTAATCTTATCCGAAAGGGTAAGCATGGAGTTTTGCATGCAAAACTTCAATGGAGATGAATATGCATCTTGCCCAAAATGTGATGGCTGAAACTGAGCTAAGACATTTGGCTGCTACTACGCAACAAATTATTAGTCCAGCAAGTAATTCAGCCATTATTGGAATCTATCAAGATTCCTTATTGGGTGCTTATAGATTTACACGCCCAGATATTCACCTGACCCCGCGTCAGGCGATGAATTTGCTTATGGGCATCAAAACCGTTAATCCGGAGGCATTAATGGAAAAACGCGACCACCTCACTAATTTTGATGTGTTGTCGCAAATCATGCCTCCGATGACATTAATGTCAAAAACCAAGTTATTTGATGAAGAGAACGAAACGTATTCTACGTCAAATAATGTGGTCGAAATTCGCAATTGAAAGTATTTGCGTGGTCAAATTATTGGTGACACAACCAAGACGTTGATACATCGTGCATTTAATGATTTTGGTTCAGAATGTGCAACTAATTTCATCGATGATTTGCAGAATGTTGTGACTGAGTATATGAAAACCAGTTCCTATTCTGTTGGCATCAGTGATTTAATTGCTGACAAGAAAACCATGATGGCAATTATCAATACTATTACCGAAAAGAAATTAGAAGCCAAAAAGTTAATGGATAATGTCCATCTGGGCATTTTCAAAAATGAAACTGCAACTTCTAACGCAATGGAGTTTGAAACACAACTTAATAATATCATGAAAGATGCCGACAAAGATACCAGCAAAATTGCACGTAAGAGTCTCGATAAAAACAATCGTTTCTCTATGATTGTCAATTCCGGTTCCAAAGGTAACCTCATTAATATTACTCAAATGCTTTCATGCTTGGGTCAACAAAATGTTGAAGGTAAACGAATTCAGTATGGTCTTGATAACCGCACGCTTCCGCACTACTTTAAGTTTGATGACTCCCCGGGAGCAAGAGGTTTCGTTGAGAATTCCTATATTTCCGGTCTCACCGCATCCGAACTATTCTTCCATGCTATGGGTGGCCGCATTGGCCTGATAGACACAGCTGTTAAGACAAGTCAAACTGGGTATATCCAGCGAAGATTAATTAAAGGCTTGGAGGATTTAAAGGTGGAGTATGATATGACTGTGCGAAACAGTAATGGTAAAGTTGTTCAGTTTGCTTATGGCGATGATGGATTTGACAGCACAAAAGTTGAATCGCAAAATATTGCCTTGCCAAATATGACAATTGAAGATATTTATATGCACTATGATATTGCCGGTATTTCAAATACCGAAAAGGGTGCAACAAATATTTATACGAAGGCAACTGTTACCCGTATGAAATCTCAGTTGGAAGATACACGTAATATGTGTCAAAAGCGCATAACGAATATGATTGAATATCGTGAAATGTTAGTAAAGACTGTCTTTCGATACAAAAATGATAATTCTGTCAAAATACCTGTTGCTTTCCAACATACGATTCAAAATATCCAGGGAAATATGGGTCTCGGCGCAAATTCATTAGTCGATATAACACCACTTGAAGCATTCCAAATGATTGATAATTATTGGGAAAAACTCATGGCAATCCAATTCTCCCCTCCCACCTACCTATTCCAAGCAATGTATTACTATTTCTTGAATCCGCGCGACCTACTTTGTGTCAAACGTTTCCATAAACAAGCTCTTGCATTATTACTCGAAACTATCTTACTTAAGTATAAACAAGCAATTGTTCATCCGGGTGAGATGGTGGGTGTGATTGCCGGACAGTCTATTGGTGAACCTACTACACAGCTCACACTCAATTCATTTACCTATGAAACTGAGATTTTAGTTCGCGACTCAAACGGAATCATTCGATGTGTCCAAATTGGTGAGTTTACACGCCAAGGAATTGAGAAATGCAAGAAGATTGACTATATGGCTGACAAAGATACCACTTATGCCGAACTATCTGATTTTTATGAAGTTCCAAGTGCAACTGACGATGGACACACTGTTTGGCGACGAATTGAAGCTGTTACTAAACATCCGGTAATTAATGAAGACGGTAGCAATACCATGATTAAAGTTACTACCCGAGGACAGCGTGAAATCATTGCCACCAAAGCTAAATCATTTGTGCAATTAATCAATGGTAAAATTCAAGCGATTAATGGTTCGGAATTGAAAGTTGGCGATTATCTCCCAGTGAGTAAAAAACCGATTGACTATACTGAACGACATATGCTAAATTTGCGAGAAGTATTATCGCCACCATTCGACTGTATGCATGAGAATATCCCAATGGATTATTATTTTGGGTATTTGTTAGGTGCATATTGTGCTGACGGATGCATTCTAAATTCCGTTGTGTCTATTACCAATAATGATAATGAGTATTTAAAACCTATTCAAGAGTGGTGTGCAAGATATGATTTGACAAGCAACTTATATTTCCAAGAAAATAAAACTCAATATGTTTATATTCATAATGATGTATTGTGTCGTATGTTAGAAAAAATATGTGGAAAACTTAGTCCCGATAATTCAATTAGTGATTTAGTTGTATTCTCAAATCGTGATTGCATTTTGGGATTCTTAGATGCATATATTGGAAGTGATGTAGCTGAAATAACTAACGACGATAAATTAAGTTGTATAACAATGACATCTGTATCTCATAAAATGTTGACACAAGTTCAAACCATCTTGAAAAACCTTGGTATTTTAAGTAATATGCATAAGGGTAATCAAGATGAAATAACTAATTGCAATGCTACTAATACTACATTGGCATATTCGTTAATTGTTACAAATGGTCAAGTTAAGAAACTTGCACAGATATTGAACATGCGTATCACCGAAAAACATGAAAGATGCCAAGAGTTAATCAATATGAATTTCACATATGATTATTGCAGATTTGACACACAAATCCCAAATATTATCGACGGTGAAACAATTATGCAAACTCGCGATGACACATGTTGTGTTGATTTGGAATTTGACCAAATTATTTCAATTGAAGAAGTGCCGAATACGACTGACTACGCATACGATTTAACTGTAGAAGATACACGAAATTTCGATTGTGCAAATGGTTTATGTTTAAATGACACGTTTCATCTTGCGGGGAATGCTAGTAAGTCTAATGTGACTCGTGGTGTTCCTCGTATTGAAGAAATCTTGAATTTGACGAAATCGCCTAAACGTTCATCTCTTACGATTCATTTGAAGCCGGAAGATGAGAGTGACATAACCCGTGCGATTAAGTATTCGAAAATGTTAGAACATACTAAATTATCTGATGTAGTTAAATCTGTTCAAATATGTTTTGACCCATCTGATGAAAATACGCGTATTGTGGATGACAAGGTGTTTATGGAGCAATTCCGCGAATTCGAGAGAATGTTGCAGGAATGTGCAGATGACACACTAAAACCACCCAATACATCTAAATGGGTATTGCGAATGGAAATGGATGCAGAAACAATGTTGGATAAAAACATTACTATGGACGATATCCATTTCGCCATAAAATCCAGCGTTCACGGCAATGATGTGCAATGTATGTATTCCGATTTTAATTCCGAGAAATTAGTATTCCGAATTCGCGGTAATATTTTGTCAAAAGCTCGTGCAAAAGGTATTGTTCAATCCTTGGATGTGAATGATGAAATCGGTTCATTGCGTGCATATCAAGATATGTTATTGAATTCGATTGTATTGCGCGGCGTAAGTAATATAGTAAATGTATTGCCTCGTAAGTTGCAAAACATGATTGAGAAGAAAGACGGTAAATATTCAAGTAAAGATTTATGGGTCCTTGACACAACCGGAACTAACCTTTTGGATGTTCTTGCTCTCGACTATATCGACATTACCCGAAGTTATAGTAACGATATCAAAGAAGTATTTGACACATTAGGTATTGAAGCTGCCAGACAGACCATATTTGATGAATTGACGGATGTGATGGAAACCAGCGGTGTTGGTATTAATTATCACCATTTGAGTTTACTATGCGACCGCATGACATTAACTAAGGGTATGGTATCCATGTATAGAACCGGAATTCTCAGTGATGATATCGGACCTATTGCTAAATCCACATTTGAAGTGCATACAAAAGTATTGTTAGATGCGGCCAGACATGGAGAATTCGACCATATGAAGGGTGTGTCAGCAAATGTGTTATGCGGTCAACAAGGATACTATGGAACCAACGCATTTCAAGTCATTCTTGATATGAAAGCTATGTCTAAATTTGAAGGCGAAACGGTAAAGACCACCGACCGCAATGCCGACATTGAGAAGATGTTTGGCGGAATCAATATAAGTGCTAATAGCGAATGCAGCAAAGAAACCGTCGAAATCCGAAACAATATCGAACACATGCCTAAAGTGCAAACCGGCGTATGCAAAGATAACTATGATATGGGGTTTTAAATTGCCTACATATATGTATGTTGATTTGTTAAATAATGTAATATAGTTGAACTTATCACTATTTTCCTAAAAAAATAAAAATAAAAATAATCGTGTGGAAGTTCCACACAATTATTTTTTATGTGTCATCTTGTATTGAATATACTACACCGATATCCATTACACGCGTTGATGACGAGTTCCGCCGTTCTTTCTTCGGCGAGTTCTGCGCGACTTGTTATGTTCGGGGGCCAAAGTATTAGAGATAGTATCAATTACGGTCTTGGCAGTTTTCTTGACCATTTTAGGTCCCATTGTATTAGCATTGGAAGTTGATTTTCTGTAAACCTTCTTCGCATCTAATAGTGCGTTTTTAAATTTGTATCCACTTTTGTGTTTATTTTCAGCAAATGTTTTTTGCACTAATTCAGTCCACGGATTACCCATTTTATATATAATAGACACAAAATTTACGCACCCACAATACTTTTACGTATCCACAATACTTTTACGCATCCCCAATAAAATATGTGTCACTAACTCATCCATTTCACCAACTACATATTCTCTAAATACTCATCAATTGTGCGAATACAGGGTTCATATTGACTATCTCCATCTAATGCGGCCATATATTGACGGCTAAATTCGCCTAAATTCATAAGATTAAACGTCGGATAAACCAAGTGATATTCTGCCATATTGTTATGTTCCGTGGTAATAGTAGAACGAACAAAATAATAATTCTCTTTACGATTCGCCCCAGATAATAACCATTTTATATTTGTTGGTAGACCCTTCAATGCAGTAGATGTAAAAATCACAATAGGCAAATTATATTTCTCAGCTAATATCCAAATATCGAAATCGGAAATATAGTAATTTTTGGTGTGGATTACGGTTTCGAGAGTAGTTTTTCCGGATGTGACTAATTCCATTAGTGTAGATTTGCCCTGTTTTCGAAGTATATTGGCAATATGTTTTCCATATCTGGATATATACGGTGTATATGCGGTGGTTAACATGACTTTAATTACATCCACGGTGACGGGTTTATTAAACCGGTCTTGTAAAATATCAATTAATATTTGAAATGTGCAATCTTCCGAATTGGAATAAATACGTTCTCGGGCATTTATTGGAAATGATTGCACCCACATTGACCGCAAATTTCCAACAATAGGTTCATTGAATTTCTTGACACAAGCCATTTCAGTTGTGTCAGATTGTTCAATGGATGCATATTGAGTATTTAGTGAAATGGGTTCCGACGAATAGTTTTGTGTATTCGATGGGTCAGCAAATTCCCGCGTAACACGTTGTATATACTTATTATTATTTATAGACGTCAACCCATTAAAATACTCCGCCTGCAAATCCGATTGTATTAACATCATCTCATCCATATTCACCTTATAATCCACAGTCCGCGCTGCCAAGAATTTAGACGGATGTAAAATATATGACCTTACACGCGAGTAGCGGACAAGTTGGTCAGCTAATCGTCCAAAATATACATGTTGATTCTTTGCACCGGATAAAAGATGTTTGTTTGGGAATATGTATTGTAAGTTTCCGGACTCTTGTGTCAGACAATAAGGTGTGTTTTCATCGGGGTCACATTCGATGATGTCGGTTAGTTCTAATAATATATCATTTTCGAATTCGGCGAATGACACATGTTGTTTTAATACGGCATATAGTATTTTTTCTATTGTGTCTAATTTCTGTTTATATGGAATTGTGTTGTCATCAATAACATTTAGAATGGCTTGTCGGACATCACTATTAATTTGGTCATTTAAAATTTCACGAGCAACTGTTTGAAATAGTTGATAAAATTGTGTTTCGAGTTTGATTGATTTAGTGATTTTTATACGGTCCATATCTCCCTGGTTAGTTGTTGACACATACATATCTTCCTCATTCATATCAGGATTATTAAATACTTCAATTCCATCATTAATCACATTTTCCGACGGAGGAAGAATTTGAACAAATTGATTTGTTTGTGTCAAAAAACCAACTACTAAACCATTGTCGACGACTTTAAACGCGGGCTTACTAAATATTTTTCCGCCTGAATCGGCACTAATTTGAATTAAACCGTCGCGGGTAGTTTCATAATCAGTATATATATCTTGGTCGTCCATTAACTTGATGGGATAGTTTTGTAATATACCAGATGGATATGTTGGCACAATGGTTGACACATCATTTTTGGTAACTAATAAATACACTACTTTGTTTTGATAATTGACAATTTGCGTAGACACAGTATATCCTTTATTTAGCAACATATTTACAATATCAACTGCTTTGAGTGATTGGCGAAATTTATAGACTCGATTAGGTAGGGATTTTAGGGGGGAACAATTACGCGATACTTTACTAATCATATTGAGAATTTGTTTTAAATTGGGATGGAATGTTTCATTTGTGAATGTTTTTTGAACAGTTACTTTATTTCCATCGGGTGTTCTATACATATAAATTGGTTCATATAAATCATTCCGTTTCAATACAAAGATACTTTCTTTAGAAGGGTCATATGTAGTTGAAGAATATGCATTGGTTGGACACACTAATTCTATTTTATCTGTAATATCATTATCCACAATTTCTAATAATATAAGATTTAAACCATTCGGAATAATCGATGGAATCGCTGAACACATCAAATCCCATAAATAAGTATGGTCAATATCCATCGTATTATCTCGAATATATGCCTGGAAATTCTCATATGCAGCTACTGTTTCTTGGAAAAATACACGATGTTGCGGCGACGAATCCACTTGTAATCTCATATAAAAATTGGAGGACTGATATTTAGTAGTTGACACATTCTTATAAGTATAGGGCTTAAACGATTGAACCAACCCCGCATTATGAACTGATAAAAATATATCCAACGAAATTGCAGATAATAATATGTCTTTAAATTCCGCAATTGTGGGTGTGTCCTCTTCATGTTTACAATATGCATAAATATCGGCAAACACTCCAAGGAAGGATTGTTTAGGTAATTGTTCAACACCGTATCTTAATAACACAGATTTATTGGGTTGAATTAATGCGGAATTATTTGTGTCAACTACCTCTTTATAATCTACATTAAAAAACATTTTAGCAACATGCGGAAGAAATCCCCACCGCTTATTTGGCAAAGGGAATGAGTCCATAATATACATTGTTTGTTTTTGACCCATCATAGCTGCTGCACCCGGTTCTTTCTTGGGATTCATACACATATCTTTCTTTTCTTTCTGTTTGCCACTATCCCATGATTTAAAACAACATGGTAAACAATGACCCTTGGGGTGTATATCATCTTTTAATGAAAACCCGGGGAAATGTTCAATATAATTACCTTTTGAATCATAATGGTCCTTTGATTGAAATTCATATACATATGCTCCATTTGGGATTTTACCACTTTTAGCTTCTTCTGATGTAATCACTCTACCACATTTACCAGCTTTTACATCAGCCTCGGTGATACTTGTGTTTGTAAGGAAACACCAATATCTCGGACAAATATACCAGAATTTATTGTTTTCATCACTTCCATATTTAATAGCTTTATTATACGACCCCGGATTTTCTCTATCAATCTTTTCTTTTTCCGCATCAGTTAAAATAACCGGCTGTCGATTAATTGGTTGACATGTGCTTGAATAACCACTATACTTACCATCATCGCGAGATAAAAATAGTGTAGGGTCTCGTTGTTTCATTCTTTTTAAAAATGGATTCGGATTCTTAAGTGGTAACCCTACCGGGTCATGCATATACTTTTCCCCCACATCTTCATCATCATTATCTTCATCATCTGACACATATGTGTCAACTGGAACACTATTCTTCCCCTTACCTCCCATATATTCATCATCCACATCGGACATATAATCACTCAATGGTGCACTCACTGGTTCGCTTAATGGTTCGCTCAATGGCTCGCTTAATGGTTCGCTTAATGGCTCACTTAATGGCTCGCTTAATGGCTCACTTAATGGCTCGCTCAATGGTTCACTTAATGGCTCAGACATGACATTAAAATTATATTTGGTATTTGAAGGTTGTGTGTCAGATTCGACAGTTTCAATAAAATCATCATCATCAAAAAACATTCCATCATCACTTTCATAATCATTATAATGTAGGATATTTTCATCGATTTTTTCAGGTATTTTTTCATTTGTTTCTATTCCGAGTTCATCAAATAGATTGAATGCATTATTAACAATAGGTTTATATATTTCAATCTGTGGTTGCTGCACAATTTCAATTGTATTATCTACTACCGCTTTCGACTGGTTTTGCGTATGAATACACATCTGTTTCATATATTCTTTATTAACCGCAGTTGATTTCGGATTTTGTGTCCATCTAAGGAATGAATCCACATAAATACATAACATATCTACATACTTCATCGAAGTAATTTTATCAATATTAATATCTAATACCGATTCTATTTTCGGAATTTGCATAGTAATACTAAACCCCGGATTCTCCAATACCTTACCTCGAATATCCGCATGAATGTTGAAATAATCTATTATACGCAACTTTGCATCATTCTCCGATAATCCGAAGTTTTGTATTAATCCCTTCATTACAGTAGGTAAATCATCGCGATTATCATTAATAAACATAGTTTGGGCGTTCATTTCTTTGTAGTTTTCGACGCGAATAAAGCGGAGTTTCGCGCCGTGGATAAGGTCATCTGATTCGACGATAAATACACTTGGTAGGCAAGGGATATTTTTGAATGAGATTTTGCGGTCAATTTCGGATTGAATATGTATAGATACATCTTTGATTACAATATTGGGCATTCGTAAATCAACAAATTCGGGGATTTTAATACCGAGAATAGAAATGTTTTTTTGCAATTGTTTTACAACATCATGTAATTCAGATTTTAATAATTCAGTCAATTCCGTTTCATTTAATGGTTGACCCAACACAGATGTATTCACTAATAAGTCGCCACTCTTAGTCATATGTATCATCATAGTCAATTTATCACTACTACACGACACATATAACGAGACTTGCCCGGTTCGCCCCATTTCACGCGCCAATTTTAATAATAATTTATCATTCAATGAAGGTATTTTTTTTCCATTTGCTGCGAAACGATTAGAATGTAAGCGAAATACATTTTCTCTGCGTCCTCCGGGGTTGTATTTAATCATGGGTATTTTTTCAGTGGCATGGACACATTTAAAGATAGATTCTAACGGTTGTGAGATTTCTTGTTCGGTTTGAATTGTGAATGAAACACTGCGAATACCCCGGATATTATATTTTATTTCACTGGTTCTTGAATGGTAAATATCATGAAAGATTTGTACCGAATTATGTAATTTTTTATGTGTCGTTTTTTCGAGACCGAGTTGTGTTCGTTCCAAAAGTTCATTAAGATTGGTTTGTATATCTTGTAAATTTCGGATATCATGGAAATTATACATAGGTCGAAAATAGGTAAACAATACTTTTTCGTGATTTTGCGGGGGGATTTCAGACAATACTTTTTGGGCAATACATACATGTATTGTTTCATCCATGATTTCTCCATAATTTAACAATAAGGATGATTCAAGTATATCAATGGACACATCGATTGTGTCAATATTATCTGAAAAATAGTAGGGTATGCCAGAAAACCCCATCACTTTGGATTGCAATTTCATGCCAATTGGAGTGACTAATCCGGTGGGAGTAAATATCTCACGGAGTTCATCAAAGGAGTAAGAAGTTCGTGTGTCATTGGGGTCTATCGGATTTTTAGTAGAATATTGGACACATAATTTCTCTAAATTCTCGCGGGATATTCGGCCTTTTTCTTTGGGAGTTCGATAATAGATATCTTCGATTGTGTCAGTTAATCCAGTTCGACAATATAAATATAAATCCTCATATGTAACATCAATATCTCGAATAATTTTATTGATTTCAAATAGAATTTTCTTTTTTATAGTTTGTATTGTGTCATCAATATGTATTTGACGATATGAATAATAAATGGGGATGTCTTCCGGAAGATTATTATTAGCCCTAAATATTGTTTCATTTTCATATACTGAACCGCGCGAATACACGATGATTCCGGCGACTTCCTTAGAAGATGACCATATAACCGTCTTATACACGAAATTGTCTGGTAATTGAATGCTTAAATCTTCCATAATATATAATTTATCAGTTTATTCGTTACTATATAGTTTCATCGGGTTATATTTTTCCAGTATTGTTAACAGAATTATAATTTTTGCAGACAGAAACAAAAATATCAAGCACATTTTTGACACATATTGTTTTGAAACTCCACGTATTCTTTTTGGTCCCCATGTATTCTTTTTGGAAAATGGAAATGATTTTTTTTGTGTCAATAATAATAGATTCCTAATATATACCCTCTATTGCGTTATTGACATGTCATCGACAAAATACGCTATTCTAATCGGCTGTAATTATTCAGCTACGCCTTCCTCCAAACTTTACGGATGTATTAATGATATCATAAATGTCCAAAACATCCTCATTGATGCTTACGGATATCTCCCTAAAAATATCACTATGTTACGCGATGATACCACTAAAAATCGTGTAACCATGCCTACTCGTGCCAACATTCTTGCAACATTAAATGCTGCAATGTCTGCATCTTCCAACTATAGTGAATTAATCATTCATTATAGTGGTCATGGGACACAAGTAAAAGATGTGTCCAAAGATGAATCCGACGGAATGGATGAAGCCATTGTTCCGTGTGATTACAATACTGCTGGATTCATAACTGACGATGAACTATATGCCATTATTAATAAATCGAAATGTCGCACCTTAATATTTTTCGACAGTTGCCATTCCGGTTCTGCATGTGACCTACCATATAGTATTCAATATAACAAGGGCGCATATGTCAAAAGTGTGTCCTCCAAAAATATTAATATGACCAATCCCGCCGTCATTATGATAAGCGGATGCCGAGACCCGCAAACCAGTGCCGATGCATATAATGATGTGTCTACATTGGCGGAGGGGGCATTTACGATGTCTCTTATTCGAGCATTACGACAGAATGACCATAACGTGGATATCATGAAGTTGTATGGTGATATATGTTATGGATTGATTAATAGTGGATATAGTCAGTTGCCGGTATTGTCAAGTTCTGTTGTGTCACCTGCATATAAATTTACTCGAGCTGGTCCAGTTGTTCAGGTGAGTGTTGTTGACACAACGGTGAAACCAGTTGTTGTGAATACTACTGTGAAAAAAACAGTAAATAGTCCGAAACAGTTGTTGATGGGTAACATGAATATGTTGATTCATAGTAGCCGATAAAGTATATCATATTTAATGGATATCGGTTCATCTGCTTATAATCAGATGAGTCATCATCCATCTCTCTTTCACTCTGATTTTGAAAATGCAAACTCATATTTTATTGAATCAACTATATGTAGTTGATTCAATAAAATATCATCTATACTGGTTCAGGCAATAAAAATGCCGGAACCCGTATAACTCAGAGGAACAGCCGACCATTTTAGGGTCGGACCGACAAAGATTATTATTCATCCATACCAATTGCTCATTCGAGACGCAATCGGACTGATAAAGGCTAAGCAATACATGATATACTATCATATAGAGATTCAATGTTTTCTTTTAGTAATACTTGATTTGCGAATATTATATTTTCTTTTAGTAATTCTTTTATTATTTCCACCATGTGTATTCCCTTTAAACTGGCCAACTCCATTAGAATTTTTATTAGCATTCGATAAAAAATTTACTAAAGGAGAACCAGGAGGAGCACCAGGAAGACCAGTAATACTATCAACAGGAGGACTAGTAGGAGGAGGACCACGAGGAGGACCACCAGGAGGAGGACCACGAGGAGGACCACCAGGAGGAGGACCACGAGG
>JACCEB011930894.1_pt1 | contig 18105 bp, 13 predicted proteins | sample 7454761 | NCBI WGS metagenome assembly JACCEB01 (sample SAMN15323454, study PRJNA562643) | freshwater metagenome | isolation source: river surface water | place: USA:Blue River Watershed | collected 2017-08-18 | reverse complement strand
TTGGGGCGGTGGTGGTGGGGCGGGGCGGGGGGCTGGGAGGGGGGGGGGGGGGCGGGCGGGCGGGTGCGCGCGTGGCTGGCGGGACCGGCGGCGTGGGCGTGGCGCACGCGGGAGCTCGAGGCGTTGCCCGTCGGCTGGGAGGAGCGGGTCGACGCAGGCGTGCGGCGCGTGGCCTTTCCGTTTGCGGCGGCGAAAGCGCGCGCGATCGCGTTGTTCGACCGCGCGAGCGGTTGGGCGCTGGTGAGCGAGATCGTGAGCGGACCCGAGGACGCGCGGACGGGTGCGCCGGAGCGTTAGGCGAAACGCCGCGTTTGCAGTGGCGGCGGGCGGGGCGGCGTCAGCGGACCCAGGCGCGGGCGTTGTGGAAAAGCTGCATCCACGGGCTCTCCTCGGCGGTCCATTCGGCGGGGCGCCAGCTGAGGGAGACGTTGCGGTGCACGCGCTCCGGGTGCGGCATCATGATGGTGACGCGGCCCGTGGTGGTGGTGAGCGCAGTCATGCCGAACGACGAGCCGTTGGGGTTGAGCGGATAGTGCTCGGTGACGCGGTGGTGGTGGTCGACGAAGCGGGCGGCGACGAGGCCGGAGGTGCTGCAGCGTTGCGCGGCGTCCTCGGACGGGAACTCGGTGAAACCTTCGCCGTGCGCGACGACGACGGGGATCACGGAGCCGGCCATGCCGGCGAAGAGGACGCTGGGCGAGGACTCGATCGCGAGGGAGACGAAGCGGGCTTCGTAGCGCTCGGATTTATTCTGCACGAAGCGCGGCCAGAGTTCGGCGCCGGGGATGAGGGACTTGAGGTTGCTCATCATCTGGCAGCCGTTGCACACGCCGAGGGCGAAGGCGTCCTCGCGGGCGAAGAAGGCGGCGAATTCGGCGCGGGCGCGGTCGTTGAAGAGGATGCTCTTGGCCCAGCCTTCGCCGGCACCGAGGACATCGCCGTAGCTGAAGCCACCGCAGGCCGCGAGGCCGCGGAAATCGCGCAGCGAAACGCGGCCGCCGAGGATGTCGGTCATGTGGACATCGACGGCGCGGAAGCCGGCGCGGGTGAAGGCGGCGGCCATTTCGATCTGCCCGTTGACGCCTTGTTCGCGGAGGATGGCGACGGCGGGGCGCGAGGCTGAGAGCCGAGCGCTGAGAGCTGAGGGCTTGAACGTCAGCTTCGGGGTAATGCCGGGGTTGGTGGCGTCGAGGCGGAGCGCGTGTTCCTGCTCGGCGCAGGCGGGGTTGTCGCGGAGCGAGGCGATGCGGCGGGTGACGTCGGACCAGAGGTTGCGCAGGTCGGAGAGTTTTTCCTCGAAGAGCACCTTGCCGCTGCGGGAGATGCGGAGGGTGTGCGTGGGGTTGAGCGTGCCGAGGCGGGAGACGCAGGCCTTGAGCCCGTGTTGGCGGAGGATCGCGGAAACGTCGTCGAGGTCGGCGGTGCGGATCTGGATGACGGCGCCGAGTTCCTCGTTGAAGAGGCTGGAGAAAATCTCGTGGGCGTGCGGGATCTCGAGGTCGACGCCGGTGTTGCCGGCGAAGGCCATCTCGGTGACGCACGCGAGGAGGCCGCCGTCGGAGCGGTCGTGGTAGGCGAGGAGTTTTCCCTCGCGGCCGAGCTGCTGGATGGCGTGCCAGAAATTCTTCAGGTCGCGCGGATCGTCGACGTCGGGCGTGGTCTCGCCCATCTGCGAAACGACCTGGGCGAGGATGGAGCCGCCGAGGCGGGATTTGCCGCGGCCGAGATCGATGAGAAGGAGTTGGGAGTCCGCCGCGGGGAGCTGAGGGCCGACCTGCAGCTGCGGCGTGAGGGTGAGGCGGACGTCGGCGACGGGGGCGAAGGCGGAGACGATGAGCGAGACGGGGGCGGTGATACGTTTGGTGCGATCGCCGTCCTTCCAGACGGTGCTCATGCTCATCGAGTCCTTGCCGACGGGAATCGTGATGCCGAGGGCGGGGCAGAGTTCCATGCCGACGGCCTGCACGGCGGCGTAGAGATCGGCGCCGTCGCCGGGGACGGCGGGGGCGGCCATCCAGTTGGCGGAAAGGTTGACCTGGCCGAGATCGCCGATCTGGGCGGCGGCGAGATTGGTGAGGGCTTCGCCGACGGCGAGGCGGGCGGAGGCGGCGGCGGCGTTGACCGCGACGGGCGTGCGCTCGCCCATGGCCATGGCTTCGCCGGTGAACACATCGAACGCGGCGCACGTGACGCCGACATCGGCCACGGGGACCTGCCACGGGCCGACCATCTGGTCGCGCACGATGAGACCGCCGACGGAGCGGTCGCCGATGGAGATGAGGAACGTCTTGTCGGCGACGGTCGGGTGGACGAGCACGCGGTGGATCGCCTCGGCGAGGGTGAGCGTGGGCGGGAGCGAGAGCGGCAGCTGCGGACGGCGGCGCGTCTGCTCCGTGCGGTGCATGCGCGGCGGTTTGCCGAGCAGGACCTCGAGCGGGAGGTCGATGGGGCGGTTGGAAAAGTGCGGGTCCTCGAGCACGAGGTTTTTCTCGGCGGTGGCCTCGCCGACGACGGCGAACGGGGCGCGTTCGCGGGCGCAGAGCTGCGCGAAGGTCTCGATCCGGTCGGCGGGGATGGAGAGCACGTAGCGCTCCTGCGACTCGTTGCACCAGATCTCGAGCGGGGACATGCCGGGCTCGTCGTTGGGCACGCGGCGCAGATCGAAACGGCCGCCGCGGCCGCCGTCGTTGACGAGCTCGGGCAGGGCGTTGGAGAGGCCGCCGGCGCCGACGTCGTGGATGAAGGCGATGGGGTTGTCGGCGCCGAGGGCCCAGCAGCGGTCGATGACCTCCTGGCAGCGGCGCTCCATCTCGGCGTTGTCGCGTTGGACGCTGGCGAAATCGAGGTCTTCCTGGCCGGAGCCGCTGGCGATGGAGCTGGCGGCGCCGCCGCCGAGGCCGATGAGCATGGCGGGTCCGCCGAGGACGACGAGTTTGTCGCCGGGGCGGATCTCGGATTTGCGGATGTGCTCGGCGCGGATGTTGCCGAGGCCGCCGGCGAGCATGATGGGCTTGTGGTAGCCGCGGAGTTCCGTCGGCGCTGAGGCGCCGCCGGAAAGTTGAGGGTTGAAAGTTGAAGGTTGAAAGTTCGAGCCGCCCGTGACGGCTCCGGAGCTTTCAACTTTCAACTCCGGACTTTCAACGGCCGCCGGGACGGCGGCTTCGAAGGTGCGGAAGTAGCCGCAGATGGCGGGGCGGCCGAATTCGTTGTTGAACGCGGCGCCGCCGAGCGGGCCTTCGATCATGATCTCGAGCGGGGAGACGATGCGGTGGGGTTTGCCGAAGTTTTTTTCCCACGGCTGGATCGCGCCGGGCAGGCGGAGATTGGAGACGGTGAAGCCGACGAGGCCGGCCTTGGGCTTGGCGCCGCGTCCGGTGGCGCCTTCGTCGCGGATCTCGCCGCCGGAACCGGTGGCGGCGCCGGGGAACGGGGAGATGGCGGTGGGGTGGTTGTGGGTCTCGACCTTGCAGAGGATGTGGATGTCCTCCTCGCGCGCGATGTAATCGCCGGTGCGCGGATCGGCGTAGAAGCGGCCGCCGCGGGTGCCGGCGAGGACGGCGGCGTTGTCCTTGTAGGCGGAGAGGATGCCGTCGGCGTGCAGCTGGTAGGTGTTCTTGATCATCTGGAACAGCGAGCGGTCGCGCGGGGCGCCGTCGATGTCCCAGGTGGCGTTGAAGATCTTGTGCCGGCAGTGCTCGGAGTTCGCCTGGGCAAACATCATGAGCTCGATGTCGTGCGGATCGCGGCCGAGAGTGGTGAAGGCCTTGACGAGGTAATCGATCTCGTCGTCCGCGAGGGCGAGGCCGAGGTCGGCGTTGGCGGCGGCGAGCGCGGCGCGGCCGCCGGCGAGCACGGGCACGCTGTTCATCGGGCGCGGCTGCTCGTGGCGGAAGAGGGCGGCGCAGGCCGCGAGGTCGCCGAAGACCACCTGCGTCATGCGGTCATGGAGCCGGGCGGCGAGCGTGCGGTGTTGCGTGGCGTCGAGCTGGGTAAACGGAAACCCGGGCGCGGTGGTGCCGAAATCGACGGTGTAGGCGACGACGCGCTCGATGCGCCGGATGGCGGCGAGGCCGCAGATGTGGGCGATGTCGGTGGCCTTGGAGGACCACGGGGAGATCGTGCCCGGGCGGGGTGCGACGACGAGGGTGAGGCCGGCGATCGGCTCGGTGCGCCGGGTGGGGCCGTAGGTGAGCAACTGCTCGAGCACCGCGCGCTGCGCCGCGGTGAGCTCGGCGGAGAGATCGACGACGTGGACGAATTCCGCGGTGACGGCGCGAACGGAGAGACCGGCCTGACTGAGATCCTGGAGGAGTTTCTGGAGGCGGAAGGGCGAGAAGGCAGGCGAGCCGCGGAGGATCAACATGGTCGAAGAAATCGTGACGCTCGCGAACATCGCGGGCGCGGTCAAGGGGCGGACGCGCGCGCGGAGGCGTTAAGACTCGCGCCGCGGAAAAAGCCGTTGACCAATGCTTGCGGGTGGGCGCAATCAGCCCCTTTTTCAACCACGTGCAGAGCAAAGCCAGCGCAGGGAGCGGGACAGCATGAGCGATCGGATCACGCATGAATGCGGCGTGGCGTTGGTGCGGCTGAAAAAGCCGCTCTCCTACTACCAGGAGAAATACGGGACCCCGTTGTGGGGCTTCACGAAGCTGTTTCTCCTGATGGAAAAGCAGCACAACCGCGGCCAGGACGGCGCGGGCGTGGCTTGCGTGAAGATGGACATGCCGGCGGGCGCGCCGTTCATGTTCCGCGAGCGCAACATCGAGGCCAACTCGATGGACAAGATCTTCCGGTCGCTGCTCGGCCAATACGACGAAAAGGTGCGGGCGGGCACGATCCACCCCGAGTTCACCGAGACGGTGAAGACGAATTTCGATTTCGGCGGCGAGCTGCTCATGGGGCACCTCCGCTACGGGACGAGCGGCGGCTACAATCTCTCGTCGTGCCATCCGTATTTCCGGCGCAGCCCGTGGCCGACGCGCAATCTCGCGCTCTGCGGCAACTTCAACCTCACCAACACCGAGGAGCTGAACCGCTCGCTGATCGCGATGGGGCAGCATCCGATCTTCGCGACGGACACGCAGGCGATCCTGGAGAAGATCGGGTTCTTCCTCGATGAGGAGCACGAGGATATCTACCGCTACCTGCGGAAGCGGGACCTGAGCGGCGACGAGATGACGCGGCGGATCAGCGAGGAGCTGGACGTCACGCGCGTGATCACGCGGGCCGCGCAGAAGTGGGACGGCGGCTATGTGCTCTGCGGGTTGATCGGCAACGGCGATGCCTTCGTGGTGCGCGACCCGTCGGGCATCCGGCCGTGTTTCTATTTCCAGAACGACGAAGTGGTGGCCTTTGCCTCGGAGCGGGCGCCGCTGATGACGGTGTTCGACCTCGGGATCGAGGATGTGCGCGAGGTGGAGCCGGGGCATGCGGTGGTGATCAAGCGCCGCGGCACGCTGTCGTCGGCGCCGTTCACCGCGCCGATGCCGCGGGCCTCGTGTTCGTTCGAGCGGATCTATTTCTCGCGCGGCAACGACGAGGATATCTATCGCGAGCGGCAGGCGCTCGGCGGCAAGCTGGCGCCGCAGATCCTCGAGGCGATCGACGGCGACTGGGGCAACACGGTCTTCAGTTTCATCCCCAACACCTCCGAGACCGCCTACTACGGTCTGATGTCGGCGCTGCGCACGACGCGGCGCGACGAGGTGAAGGCGGCGATCCTCCAGGCGAGCCGCAACGGCACCCTCGACGAGCAGATGCTCGACGACCTGATCCTGCGCAACTGGCCGCGCGGCGAGAAAGTGGTGAGCAAGGACATCAAGCTCCGGACCTTCATCGGGCAGGAGAGCATGCGGAACCAGCTCGCGAGCCACGTCTACGACATCACCTACGGCTCGGTGCAGGCAGGGAAGGACAACCTCGTGGTGGTGGACGATTCGATCGTGCGCGGCACCACGTTGCGCCGCTCCATCCTGCGGATCCTCGCGCGGCTGAACCCGCGGAAGATCGTGATCGTGTCGACCGCGCCGCAGATCCGCTACCCCGACTGCTACGGCATCGACATGTCGGAGCTGGGGAAATTCATCGCGTTCGAGGCGGCGGTCTCGCTGATCAACGAGCGCGGCCAGTCGCAGCTGCTCGACGAAGTCTACGAGCTCTGCCGCGACGAGGTGGCCAAGGGTGGCTCGCAGAACCACGTGCGGCGGATCTACGAGCCCTTCAAGCCGGAGGAAATTTCCCGCAAGATCGTCGACCTCGTGCGGCCGAAGAACCTCGAGTGGCCCGGCGGGATCGAGATCATCTTCCAGACCGTGGAAAACCTGCATGCCGCGGTGCCGAACCACCGCGGTGACTGGTATTTCACGGGCCGTTACCCGACGCCGGGCGGCTACCGCGTGGTGAACCAGGCCTTCGTGAACTACTACGAGAAGAACGACGGGCGCGCCTATTGATCGGCCGGCCCGGCCTGCCCACGAGGAAACCCTTCCGATGTCGCTCAGCTACGAAAAGTCCGGAGTCCGCTACGACCAACTCGACGCCTTCAAACGCGCGTGCCAGCAGGCGGCGCGCGGCACGGCGGGCGTGTTGCGCGACCACGGTTATGCCGAGCCGGCGACGACACGCGGCGAGAGTGCCTACCTGATCGAGGCGGCGGATCATTTCCTGGCGCACGTGGAAGAAGGGCTCGGGACCAAGAATCTCGTGGCCGATGCCGTGCACGCGGCAACCGGCGCGTGTTTCTACCGCGAGATCGCGATCGATACGGTGGCGACGATCGTCAACGACCTCATCACCTGCGGCGCGCTGCCGATCTCGGTGGCGATGCATGCGGCGGTGGGCGACTCGGGCTGGTTTGCGGACGAGACGCGGACGCAGGCGCTGGTCGACGGCTTTGCCGAAGGCTGCCGCACGGCCGGCGCGGTGTGGGGCGGCGGCGAGACGCCGACGCTCGGGGGCGTGGTGGAGCCGGAGGCGATCGTGCTCGCGGGCTCGGCGATCGGAAAGATCGCGCCGAAAGACCTGCGGATCGTCGGCGATGTGCGCGACGGCGACCAGATCGTCTTCTTCGCCAGCTCGGGCGTGCAGACCAACGGACTCTCGCTCTGCCGCCGTCTCGCCGCGCAGCTGCCGCAGGGCTACTCGACGCCGATCGGGCACGGCGACCCGCGGAGTTTCGGCGAGGCGCTGCTGGCGCCGTCGGTGATCTACGTGGCGTTTGTGCGCGAGTGCCAGCGGCGGGGATTGAAGCTGAACTACGTGGCGCACGTGACGGGCCACGGCTGGCGCAAGCTGATGCGGCTCGAGGAGCCGTTCGTCTACGAGATCACGGCGCCGCGGCCGGCGCCCGCGCTGTTTCAGTTCATGATGGAGGCCGGGCCGATCGAGCTGCGCGAAGCGTATGCGACCTTCAATATGGGTGTGGGCTTCGCGGCCTACGTCGCGCCCGAGAACACCGCGGCCGTCCTCGCGGCGGCGCGGGACACGGGCTACGATGCGTGGGTCGCGGGACGCGTGACGAAGCAGGGCACGCGCAAGGCGGTCGAGGTGCCGGCGCTCGGGTTGACGTTCGAGGGCCACACGCTGCAGGTGCGCTGAGCCGGCGGGAGGCGGGTTCCGTCGGCAGGGCGGGAAACGGCAGCGCGGCGCGCGCGGCGAGGAAATGAATATTTTGAAGTTTTCACGCGCGGTCAGCTCGTGCTTCATCGCCCCAACCCTATGTCCAAGCGTCTCGGCGTCGGCTTCATTGGCAGCGGATTCATCACCCGATTCCATATCCAATCGTGGCAGGCCGTGCGGGACGCCGACATTCTCGGGATCTGGAGTCCGAACGCGGCGAACGCCGAAAGCGCCGCGGCACTCTGCCGCTCGCTGAATGTCGGCGAGGCGCGGGCTTTCCGCTCGATCACGGAGATGGTCGCGGACCCGGCGATCGATGCGATCTGGATCTGCGGGCCAAACCACCGGCGGGTGGAAAATCTCGAGGAGATCGTGGCGGCGCTGAAGTCCGGCAAGGGCCGGCTCGTCGGCATCGCGTGCGAGAAGCCGCTGGCCCGCAACGTCGCCGAAGCGAAACGCTGCGTGCAGCTGATCAAGGAAGCGGGCGTGCTGCATGGCTACCTCGAGGACCAACTCTTCACGCCGCACCTGATGAAAGGGCGGGCGCTGCTCTGGGCGCGCGGGGCGGCGGTGGCCGGACGGCCCTATCTCGCCCGCGCGGCGGAGGAGCACAGCGGGCCGCACAACCCGTGGTTCTGGCAGGGCGAGCAGCAGGGCGGCGGCGTGCTCAACGACATGATGTGCCACAGCGTGGAGGTCGTGCGTCACCTGTTGACCGATCCGGCGAAGCCGCGGAACAGCATCCGGCCGACGCGGATCACGGGGCACATCGCGAGTCTCAAGTGGTCGCGCCCGGATTACGCGGAGCAGCTGCGGGCGACGATGGGCGCGGGCGTCGATTACCTGCGGCGGCCGTCGGAGGATTTTGCGCGGGCGACGATCGAGTATGCCGACGAGACCGGGCGCACGCTGGTGGGCGAGGTGACGACCTCGTGGAGTTTCGTCGGGGCCGGTTTGCGGCTGAGCGCGGAGCTGCTCGGGCCGGAGTATTCGTTTGCGCTGAACACGCTCAACACGAGTGCGCAGCTGTTCCTGAGCCGGCGGGTGCAGGGTGCGGCGGGCGAGGATCTCGTGGAGAAGCAGAACGCCGAGATGGGACTGATGCCGGTCGTGGGGAACGAGGCCGCGGAATACGGCTACGAGAACGAGAACCGTCATTTCACGGACTGCTTCCGCCGCGGCGTGCAGCCGGCGCTGAATTTCGACGACGGGCTCGAGGTCGTGGAGATCCTCATGACCGCCTACATGAGCGCGGAGCTGGGACGCACGCTCGAGTTCCGTCCGCCCGGCCTGGATACGTTTGTGCCCGCGGTGGCGAAGGGCACGTGGCGGCCCGGCGGCGCGTGAGGCGGCCGGGGCGGCGCACGGAGCCGAGTGCCCGGAGTGCCGAGCCCGGAGTATGGACCTTCGAATTTCCCTTTTCCCAATCACCCTGCCTTGAGCGCCGATCCGACGCCCGGGGCCCGATCCTTTCTTACCGATGACTCCAACCTCCGAATCCTACCGCGGGCGTCTCTTTGTGATGATGGCGCTCGAGTTTTTCATCTGGGGCGCATGGCTGCCCCTCATTTTCGGCTACCTGCCGAGCCTCGGCTTTTCGCCCACCCAGCAGTCGCTGATCCTGAACGCCTTCCCGGTCGCCTCGATCGTGGGCATGTTCTTCAGCAACCAGTGGGCGGACCGGAAATTCGCGGCCGAGAAGTTCCTCGCGTTCTCCCACGTGGTGGGCGGGCTCGCGATCCTCGGGTGCGGTTTCACGAAGGAGTTTCTGCCGTTCTTCCTGCTGATGCTCGTGCACTGCCTGCTCTACGTGCCGACGATCTCGATCACCAACTCGATCGCGTTTGCCAACATGAAGGACCCGGCGAAGGAGTTCGGCATCGTGCGCATGGGCGGCACGATCGGATGGATCCTCGCGGCGTGGCCGTTCACGTTCATCTTCGTCGACTGGGCGAAGGTCGAGGCGGCGAATCCGCAGGGCTTCGTGGCGTGGCTCGGCGCGGCGCTGGCCAATCCGCTCACCGGTGAGGTGGCGAAGGCGGCGACCAAGTGGACCTTCATCGTCGCCGGCATCGCGTCGCTCGTGCTGGCGGCTTTCAGCCTGACGCTGCCGCACACGCCGCCCAAGAAGGCGGCGGCGGGCGCGGTCGAGAAACTCGCGTGGCTCGAGGCGCTCAAGCTGCTCAAGCATCCGTTCGTGCTCGTGCTGTGGCTCGTGACGCTCGTCGATTCGTTCGTCCACAACTGCTACTTCAGCTGGACCGGCGTATTCCTCGGCACCGCGAAGGCGGAAGGTGGCGTGGGCATCGCGGCCAACTGGATCGCGCCGGTGATGAGCATCGGGCAGGTGGCGGAGATCCTCACGATGTTCGTGCTGGGGGCGACGTTGAAGGCCTGCGGGTGGCGGACGACGATGATCGTCGGCATCCTCGGGCATGCGGCGCGTTTCGCGGTGTATGCCTTCATGCCGGACAGCGCGATGGCGATCATCCTGATCCAGGTGCTGCACGGCATCTGCTACGCGTTCTTCTTCGCGACGGTCTATATCTTCGTCGACGCGTATTTCCCCAAGGACATCCGCTCGAGCGCGCAGGGACTTTTCAACCTGCAGATCCTCGGCGTGGGCGCGCTGCTGGCGTTCTCGATCTGCCCGTGGCTGATGCAGTCGGTCTATACGAAGGGCAACGTGGTCGACTTCCGCGGCCTCTTCATGGTGCCGCTCGCGGCCGCCTCGATCGCGGCGATCGCACTGGCGTTGTTCTTCCACCCGCCGAAGAGCACGCAGGCGACCGCCGGCGGGGCTTCGTCCGCGCCGCATTGAGCGGCAGTCGGCGGGCTCGTCTGCCTTTGGCGCGCGGAGTTTTCCGCGCGCCTTTTCTTTTCCACCGCGGGGCGAACGCCCGTGAGGCGGCATCGCGAAGGCTCGCGCCGCGTGCGGCGCGGGCCGCTTACTTCACGACGCGCGTGTAGGTGTCGCCGAAGTAGACCAGCGTGATCGGATCCTTGATCGTGATCAGGGTCTGGCGGTTCGTGAGCAGGGCGGGGGAGCCTTTGGATTCGGCCATCTGCACGGTGAAGCTCTGGCGCTGCACGACGGCGCGGTCATTGCCGTATTTGAGCCACTCCACGTTGCCGTCCTTGCCGAGCACGATCGCGCGGTCGCCATTGCGGGAGCCGGTCTCGTAACGCCCGGCGGCGGCTTCCAGCGCCTGACTGGCGGCGGGGCCGGTCACGAGCTTGTGCGGGGCGAGGAAATTACCGGGGGGCTTGCGGGCGTTGACGAACGTGAAGGCGTTGATGCCGACGATCACCGCGATGAGGATTCCGATGCCCAGCTTGGGGTTGCCGCGCCGGGGCTGGCCGGGCGTGGGCGCGACCGTCTCCTCGACCTCGAGTTCGCCCTCGATCGCCTCGCCGGCGAAGATGCGCAGCATCTCGTCCACCGGGGGCGTCACGGGGTGGGACTGGGAAGAGGACCAGCTGATGAATTGGACCTGGTGGGCCTTCACCTGCACGAGAAAGCGTCCGGCGGGCGCTTCGATGCGGAGCGACGGCTCCGCGGGATATTCGACGGTGGGCGCGAGTTTGGTGAGCGCGCGCAGCAACTGGCGCAGCTCCCTTACGCTCATGCCCGGCCGGCTGGTCTCGGTGAATTCGATGCCCGACTTGGTGCCGTCGGGGGAGAGGTGTCTGACGGTGACGTCAAACGTGATGCGATCGGCGGCCATTTACTGCTGAATGATGTAGAGGGGATCGTAGTTCACACCGGTCCGGAAGGAGCCGGTGGAGAGGTTGCCGTCATCCATGAGGCGGTCGATCTCGAGCAGCGTCTCCTCGCTGATCGGCAGCGGGGCATCCTCGGTGCCGGTGATCGTGATGGCGGCGCGGATACGCGTGCCGTTGTGCAATTGATCGTTGTCCCAGTTGTAGCGGCCGCCCATCGGGGCGATGCGGGCCCAGGCGGTGGGCGGGATGCGTTGGGCCATCTCCTCGGGCAGCACGCCCTCGCGGGTCTCCGCCGGCCAGGAGCCATGTTCCTGCGCATAGCCTTCGAAGGCGGAGGCGAAGGTCCGCAGGTCGGCGACGATGATGGTGGCGCGCGACTGCACCTCGGACTGTTTCACCTTCGGCACGGCGACCGCGATCGTGACGCTGACCACGGTCATGCTCATCAGGGTCTGGATGATGGTGAACGCGCGGGTGTGGCGCGGCTTGCGGCCGATCCGGCGGCGCGAGGAAAACACGGACAAACGGGTGGGAATCATCGGTCGAGGCGGTGGAGGCCGGCCGGAGGAGCGGGCCGGGGAAGTCGTTCGAAAACAATCGATCAGGCCCGCGGGGCAATGCTGATTTCTGCGGGTGCTGCGCACGAATGGGTGGAGGGTCGGGCGTGAAACTGCTCAGCGCTAGTCCTCGCGCCGCTTCAGCCGGAAAAACGTTTGCAGCAACTCGCGGCATTCCGCCTCGAGGACACCGCCGGCGGTGATCGCGAGGTGGTGGTTCACGCGTGGCAGGTCGTTGAGATTCGTGGCGCCGCCGAGGCAGCCCATCTTGGGATCGGGCACGGCGTAGCAGACGCGTTTCACCCGCGACATGAGCATCGCGCCCGAGCACATCGGGCAGGGTTCCTTGGTCACGTAGACGGTGGCGTCCGCGAGCCGCCAGTCGCCGAGTTTGGCGGCCGCCTGGGTGACCGCGATCATCTCGGCGTGGGCGGTCGGGTCGCGGTTGGATTCGACGGTATTGTGCGCCGCGCCGAAGATTTCGCCGCCGATCTCGATCACGGCGCCGATGGGCACCTCGTCGCGCCGCCAGGCATCGATCGCGAGGTTATAGGCCAGGCTCATGAAGAACACGTCGTCCCGCACCAGCTGGGACGGAAACCGTTTGTCGAACGGGCAGGGGGGCGGCGGGACGAGCGAATCGGGCATGTTGGCGGGACGGGAGCGCAGCCTTGACTAACGGGCGGCGCTTCTGGCTTACAAGGGGCTTTTGACGACCGACCCATGACCTGCCGCCAATCGCTGAATCTCCGCGTCTCCCATGTCTGCTGACAACAACGCGATCGAAGTGGAGGGCAAGGTGGTCGCGGTGCTGCCGGGCACGATGTTCAAGGTGCAGCTCTCCAACGGGCACGTGGTGTTGGCCCATATTTCGGGCAAGCTGCGGAAGAATTTCATCAAGATCGCCGCGGGCGACACGGTGAAAATGGAGATGAGCCCCTACGATCTCGAGAAGGCGCGCATCACCTTCCGCATGAAGGAATCCACCCCGCCGCCGCCGCCGATGCAGCGTCGGCGTTACTGAGCGATGGCCGCGCGGGCGGTGCGTGCCCGTCGGACGGCGGTGAGCCGCGCGCCGGCGGAGTTTGCGCCGGAGATCGACGGGTTCATTGCCTTCATCGATCTGGAGCGGGGCTTGGCCCGCCACACACGCGTCAATTACCAGAGCGATCTGGACCAGGCGGCCGCGTTTTTTGCCCGGCGGGGTTGCGCCGGTTGGCGGGCGGTGAAGGAGGACGATGCCACGGCGTGGGTCCATGCGCTGAGCGAGGCACGCTACCGGGTGGCGAGCGTGGCGCGGAAACTCGCGGCGCTGCGGATGCTCGCGCGTCATCTCGTGCGCGAAGGGCGGCGGCCGGACGATTTTGCGGCGTTGATCTCCAGCCCCAAGCCCCAGCGGCGGATGCCCGGCACCCTGACCGAGGCGGAAGTGAGCCACCTGCTCGCGGCGGCCCATGGCGGGGACGCACGGGCGTTGCGCGACCGGGCGCTGCTGGAGCTGTTTTATTCGAGCGGACTGCGCGTGTCGGAGCTCGCGGCGCTGACGCTGCAGCAGGTCGACATCGAGCAGGGTTTCCTGCGGGTCTTCGGCAAAGGCGCGAAGGAACGCGTGGTGCCCGTGGGCGGCAAAGCCTGCGAGGCGTTGCGGACCTACCTGATTTCCGGGCGGCAACACCTCGTGAAGCCGCGCACGGGCAGCCAGCTGTTTCTCAACCGCAACGGCACCGCGCTGTCGCGCGTGGCGCTGTGGATGATCGTGAAGGCCTACGCGAAGCGCGCCGGCATCACGAAGAACGTGAAACCGCATGCGCTGCGGCATTCGTTTGCCACCCACCTGCTCACGGGCGGGGCGGATCTGCGCGCGATTCAGGAGATGCTCGGGCATGCGAGTATCGCCACGACCCAGATCTACACGGCGGTGGAGCCGCAGCGGCTCGTCGATCACCATGCGAAGTTCCATCCCCGCAATCGTGAGTAGGGCGGTCGGGTGCCGGTGGAGTTGTTTCCGCCTCCTCGCGGTCGCGTTTGCCCTGGGGGTGGGCGCGGGCAGCGGCTGCGTGGCGCCGCAAACCGAACGGGCACCGGCGAATCTCCAGCCGTTCAAGGAGCAGCTGCGCGCGTATGTGGCGTCGGGCCGGTATGAGCGTGAGATCGCCGCCGTGGCCGCGGATGCGGCGGTGTGGATCCGGCAACGGGCCGCCGCCACGCAGCCGCGGGAACGCCTCGCGGTGGTGTTCGATCTCGACGAGACGCTTTTCTTCAACTGGCCGCACATCGAGCGGAACGACTTCGGCTATGTGCCGGAGGTATGGCAGCGATGGGTGGACGAGGCCCGGGCCGCACCGATTCCGGCGGTGGTCGAGGTCTATCGGTTGGCGCAGCGGCTGGGTTGCGCGATCATCCTGATCACCGGCCGACCCGAGCGCGACCGGGCGGCGACCGAACGCAACCTGCGCGCCATCGGTTGCACCGGCTACGTCGCGCTCATCTGCAAGCCGGACGGCGAGCGGGGCACGGCCGCGGCGTTCAAGACCGCGGCCCGCGCCCGAATGGCGGGCGATGGCTGGACGGTCCTCGCGAACATCGGCGATCAGGAGAGCGATCTGACCGGCGGCGGCGCGGAGCGGACGTTCAAACTGCCGAATCCTTTTTACCGCACCGAATGAAACGTGGCCGCCCGACCATCCCGCGGGGCGCGATCGCCGCCCTGGCACTCGCCGCCGCGGGCCTGCGCGGCGCCGCGCCGGGCGTGCAGCTGCCGCCGGTCGACGTCGTCGCCGCGCCCATCGTCGAGGAGACCACGACCGGCCGCTTCGGTTACCAGACCACCGTGGTCGGACGGGAGCAGATCGCCGACCTCAATGCCGGCGACCTCGCGGCGGCGCTGCGCCGGACGCCGGGAGTGGCGATCGCGCGCTACAACACCGTCGGTGCCTTCGGCGGCGGCGAGGGCGGTGCGGTGTTTGTGCGCGGCCTCGGCTCAAGCCGCCCCGGCGGCGAGATCCGCACCACGCTCGACGGCGTGCCGGTGGGCAACGGCATCTTCAACCACCCGCTGCTCGACCTGCTCCCGGTCGAGCTCTCCGGTGGTGTGGAGATCGCACGTCGGGCGGAGCCGCTTGCGATGGGGAACATGTTTGCGGCGATTCATGTGCTCACGCCGCGCGTGGCGGAGGCCGGAGTGTCGGCCCGCGTCGCGGCCTCGGTGGGGAGCTTTGGCGCCCGCAGCGGGCGGGCGGAGTTCGGCGTGAAGGGGGCGGCCGGGGAACTGCTGCTCGGGGCGAATCACCGCGAGGCGGAGGGCCACCGGCCGGATGCCGCCGGCGAGCTGAACAACCTGCTGGTGCGCGGGGCGTGGCGGCCGTTGCCCGCGCTCGAGTTGAGTTATGTGCTGCATCGCTCCGACAACCGCGCGGTCGATCCCGGACCGGAGCGGGGCAGCGGGCTGCCGGCCACGCGCGGCGATGTCTATGTGACCGAGACCTGGCTGCACCTGGCCGAGGCGAACTGGACCCGCCGCGCCGGCCAGGGCGGAGTGAAGCTGTATTCGAATTTCGGCGACGCGAACTGGTATCGGCGCACCACTTCGGCGAACGCGGACAGTCTCAACGATTACCGCCTCAGCGGGATCCGCTGGCGCGAACAGCAGCGCCCGTGGGAGGGAGGGGAAGTCGTGGGCGGCGTGGACGTCGACTGGTCCCGGGGCACCAGTCGCTCGGTGGCGCCGACCGGCGGACGAAGCGTGACCTTTGGGCCCGAGACCTTCCGCCTCGCCTCCGCTTTCGCCGGGGCGGCGCACCGGATTCCGTTGCCGGCCGGATGGGAAGTGCAGCCCTCGGCGGGAACCCGCGCCTACCGGCATCAGGTCTTCGGCCGCGAGTGGTCGCCGCAGGCCGGGGTGGTGGCGCGGCGCGGCGCCTGGCAATTCCATGCGAGCTGGGGCCGGGCGGTGCGTTTCCCCGGGCTCGAGGTCGCGGCGTTTTCCACCATCGCCCTGCCCGCGCTCGGGCAGACGTGGCGCGCCCTTGGTCCGGAACGCATGTCCCAGACGGAAGTTGGCTTTCGTCGGGAGTGGGGCGAACGCGCGGCGCTGGAGCTGACGCTCTTCCGCAACGACGGGCGCGACCGATACGTGTTCGTGGCCCCGCCGCCGCCGCCGTTTCGTTTCGCGAATGCCGAGCGGTTCCGCACGCAGGGGGCGGAGGCCACGCTGACCGTGCGCCCGAGCAGCCACTGGTCGCTCTTCGCCGGAGTCGCCGGACTGGAAGTGTCGCCGACGGACCTGCCGTATGCCCCGCGCTGGTCGGCGTCGGCGGGCGTGACGTGGCGCCCATGGCGGCATCTCACCGTCAACGTCGACGGCTCCGTGGTGGATGCACAACGGGCCGGCTCGCAGACCCGCGGCGCCGGTGCGGTCAACAGCGAGCGGATCCCCTCGATGGCGTTGCTGAATGCGCGGGTCGGCTGGCACCTGCCGCCGTTTTTCCTGCGCCATCCGTGCGAACTCTTCGGCGCGATCGAGAATCTTCTGGATCGCGGCTATCGCTACCGGCCCGGCTATCCGATGCCCGGCCGCGGCGTGACCGGTGGCATCGAGTTTCGCTTCTGAGCGTCGCCGGGCCCGTCGTGGGGAACGGCGCGAGGGTCTGCGCCGACGGCGGCCGCGTGACGCGTGGGCGTTCTAAACATTGCAAAGCTTCGCTGCGCTGGCACGGTTCTGCGCACTCCTGCGGTGGTAGCTCAGGTGGATAGAGCAACGGTTTTCTAAACCGTCGGTCCCGGGTTCGAGTCCCGGCCACCGCGCCAATTCGAGGCGGGACCGAATGCGCAACTCCGGGCGGAAATTCGGGGGCGCGGCGGGTGATTCGAGCGACGCGGATTTGCGGCGAAGATAATCGCCAAAACGGCGCTTGACTCGACTTTCGCCGAACCTACGTTCCGCCTCCTTTCCCGATTTCCGGGGTGGTAGCTCAGCTGGTTAGAGCGTCTGCCTGTCACGCAGAAGGTCGCGGGTTCGAGTCCCGTCCATCCCGCCAGTTTGAAGCCGCCGGTGCCATGTGACCGGCGGCTTTTTTGCGAACAAAATTCCGGACAGGCTCATCTCGGCCTGAAGCCGCACCGGAATCAGGCCCGCTCGGGTGCGTCCGGCCTCATGTTTCTCTGCGTATCACGTCGCGGGGGTAATCTAGTGGATCCACGCGCCGGCGTGCGCACGGTGCCTTGTTCGGCTCGGTCACGCCTGGGTGATAATCGGGGTCCGCACGTCGAATGTCGCCTCGGTGCGGCTCAGCATCCACCATGCGACATCCGCGCGGGAAATTGCGGCCGTCATCGGAAACGAATCGGTGATCGCGACGCGGCGGGTCAACGGCCCGTTGGTGAGGCGCGTAGGCCGAGGACAGCACCAGTCCAATCCGGATTCTGCATAGACCTGCTCCGTCCGGGCCAAGTCACGATACGCGACACCGACGTTGGAGGCCGCCACGAAAAACTTCATCAAGCGATTCATGCGCGGCCCGCTGTCGCCAACGCCGGCGGCGCTGACGGCAATCAAGCGGTTCACGCCTGCGCGCTTCATCGCCGCCACAACGCGCGTGGCAACCGCCTCGGAGAAGTTGGGCGGCGACACGAGACGGCTCCAGGGATTTGCCGGGTTTGCGCGCTTGATCCCCAACGCCGAAATCACGACGTCGCACTCGGTGAGCTGCTCCCCAAGGCACTCCGGCCGAAGGACGTCGTCGATCACCGTCCTCGCACGGCTATCGATGCCGTCCGACCTGCGTGCCAGTGCGGTAACGTCATTGCCACCGTCGCAGGCCAGACGGACCACGTGTCTGCCAACTCCTCCCGAGGCACCGAGGATAAATAGCTTCATGGAATTTGCCGACCGTCAAAGATGACCCTCGACTACGCCGGGTGCGGACTTGGCGCAGCAGGAGCCGTGACCGACGTGGTCGAGGGCTCCGGCGATCTGTTAGCCCGCGAGGGCATAGATTAATGCGCAGGCACCGACGAGGACGGATAGAATCAAGCCGACGCAAGGTCCAGCAAGGCGGCCTGGAAATAGGCACGATCGGATCGGGTCGGCCGGCGAGTAGAAGACATCGACCACGGAATCCAACGGAAAGCGCCGAACGATCTGCCGATCAGAACCGAGACCGGGAATGAGTGTGCTCCACGAAAGTGACCAACCGGGATAAACGTC
>JACCEB010200102.1_pt1 | contig 18111 bp, 16 predicted proteins | sample 7454761 | NCBI WGS metagenome assembly JACCEB01 (sample SAMN15323454, study PRJNA562643) | freshwater metagenome | isolation source: river surface water | place: USA:Blue River Watershed | collected 2017-08-18 | reverse complement strand
GCTTTGTCTTCAGCCCCCGGCCTGGCACACCGGCAGCCAACTTGCACGATGACACGCCGCAGACCCTCAAGCTCAAACGCCTGCAGCAGCTGCAGGCCAAGCTGGAGGAAAACGTGCGCCGCATCAGCGACAGCCGGGTGGGTACGGTGCAGCGCATTTTGGTGGAAGGGCCCTCCCGCAAAGATGCGAACGAGCTCATGGGCCGCACCGAGTGCAACCGCATCGTCAACTTCGCTGGCCCCCAGCGGCTGACGGGGCAGATGATAGATGTGACCATCACTCAGGCCTACCCGCATTCTCTGCGGGCCGAGGTGCTCACGCGCGAGTAAGGCGAGCAAAATCACCGCAATAAAAAAGGCGCTCCTCGGAGCGCCTTTTTTCTGGGATGGGCCCAGCCTCACATCCCGGGCATTCCCGGCATGCCCTTCATTCCCTTCATACCGCCCATGCGCTTCATCATTTTCATGAGGCCGCCGCCCTTCATCTTTTTCATCATGCCCTGCATCTGGTCAAACTCGTTAAGCAGGCGGTTCACTTCCTGAACTTGCACACCAGCGCCGGCGGCGATGCGGCGCTTGCGTGTTGCCTTGATGAGATCGGGCTTGCGCCGCTCGAGCGGCGTCATGCTGCAGATGATGCCTTCTTTGCGTCGGATGTCGCGCTCGGCCTTGTCCATGTCCACCTGGCCGGCCTTGGCCTGCATTTGCGCGGGGAGCTTGTCCATCAGCTGCGACAGCCCGCCCATTTTCTTCATCTGGCGCAGCTGGTCGAGGAAGTCGTTGAGGTCGAAGCCCTCGCCGCTTTTCACCTTGGCGGCCAGCTTCTGCGCAGACTCCATGTCCACGCCGGCCTGCACCTGTTCGACCAAGGCGACGATGTCGCCCATGCCCAAGACACGGCCGGCATGGCGCTCGGCGTCAAACACCTCCAGGCCATCGATCTTTTCAGACATGCCGGCAAACTTGATGGGCGCGCCGGTGATCTGTCGCACCGACAGGGCGGCGCCGCCGCGCGAGTCGCCGTCGAGCTTGGTGAGGACGATACCGGTCAGCGGCAGCGCCTCACTGAAGGCCTTGGCCGTGTTCACCGCGTCCTGGCCCTGCATCGCGTCGACGACAAAGAGTGTCTCCACGGGTTTGAGCTCGGCGTGCAGGGCGCGGATTTCCTGCATTAGCGCCTCGTCGATCGCCAGGCGGCCAGCGGTGTCGACCAGCAGCACGTCGAAGTAGCCACGGCGGGCATGGTCCAGCGCGGCACGGGCGATGTCCACCGGCTTCTGGTCGGGGCTGCTGGGGAACCACTCGGCGCCGGCCTGGGCGGTCACTGTCTTGAGCTGCTCGATGGCGGCCGGGCGGTACACGTCCCCTGAGACGGTGAGCACCTTCTTCTTGCGCTTTTCAATGAGGTGCTTGGCCAGCTTGGCGGTGGTGGTCGTCTTGCCCGCCCCCTGCAAGCCGGCCATGAGAATGACGGCTGGCGGCTGGGTGGCCAGGTTGAGGTCGGCGACGCCCTCGCCCATGGTGGCCACCAATTCGCGGTGAACAATGCCCACCAGCGCCTGCCCCGGGTTGAGCGAGCCGGCAACCTCTTGGCCCAGGGCCTTTTCCTTGACCCGGGCGATGAAGTCGCGCACCACCGGCAGGGCGACGTCGGCCTCGAGCAAGGCCATTCGCACCTCGCGCAGCATGTCCTGCACGTTGCTTTCGGTGATGCGGGCCTGGCCGCGCATTTCCTTGACCAGGCGCGAGAGTTTGTCGGTGAGTGCGGAGGCCATGGCGGGGAGGGAGGGGGGTGGGGAGCCACTGCCACAGTTGCCGGTTGGACCGGTCAGGCAAGCGACTAAACTGTGGGCATGATTCTACCGATCACCGGGGCCTCGGCGTCCCTGGGCACCCTGCTGCTGACGTTGGCGACGGCCGCCGCCTACGCGGTGCCGGCGGCATTGGCGCAACGCCTGTCCGGCCGAGCGGCGCGCGGTGCGCTGGTGCTGGCCTGGGTGCTGCACCTCGCGGTTCTGGCGGGCTCTATGCTCGGCGACGTGCCGCGCTTTGGCTTTGCGCCCGCCCTGTCGGTGACCGCCTGGCTGGTGCTGACCGTGTATGCGATCGAGCAGCAGATGTTCCCCCAGTTGCAGGCGCGCTGGGCGGTGGCTGGTTTGGGTGCCGCCACGGTGTTGCTCGCGTTGCTATTCCCGGGCGCCCACTTGCATGCCTCGGCCTCGCCGCTGCTGCCGCTGCACTGGGCGCTGGGCATCTCCTCCTACGGGCTGTTCGCCGCCGCGGTGGTGCATGCCTGGCTGATGATGCGGGCCGAGCGCCAGATCCGCCAGGCGGCCGAACCGCAGCCGGGCCTGCCCTTGCTCACGCTGGAGCGCCTCACCTTCCGATTTGCCACCGGCGGCTTCGTGCTTCTGTCGGCCACCCTGCTGGCGGGCCTGCTTTTCGGAGAGGCCGCTGGCGGACCGGGCTGGCGCTGGGACCACAAGACCTCCTTCTCGGTGCTGGCTTGGCTGGCCTTCGCCACGCTCCTGATCGGCCGGGTCCGCTTCGGCTGGCGCGGGCGCCGGGCGGTGCGCATCCTTTATGTGGGCTCCCTGCTCCTGTTACTGGCCTATGTGGGCTCTCGCTTTGTCCTCGAGGTGGTGCTCAACCGGGGCGTGGCGTGAAGTACCTGATCGTCCTGGCCCTGCTGGCCTACCTGTATTTCGCCTGGCGCAAGCAGCGGCGAACCCGCCCGGGCAACAGCGCGCGCAGTGCTGGATCGGAGCGCAGGGCCGAGACCGGGACAGAGCCGCAGGAGATGGTCTGTTGCGACCGATGCGGATTGCACCTGCCACGCAATGAGTCCCTCACCGACGGGCGCGGTGGCATGTTTTGCTGCGCCCAGCACCGCGAGCAAGGCGGCGCCTGAGGCGCGCGGGCCCAGCGATGCGCGAGCCGCCAGCCGCCCTCTGGAACCAAGGCTGGTACCGGTTCGCCCGACGGCTTGATTCGCCCAACTTCGGCCCACGGCCCCAAGGGGCCTGCGTCGACCTGGTGGTGGTGCATTCCATCAGCCTGCCGCCGGGCCGGTTTGGCGGCGACGAGGTGCAGCGCCTGTTCACCAACACCCTGGATTGGAACGCCCACCCGTACTTCGGGCAGATCCGCGGGATCGAGGTCTCGGCCCATTTCTATATCCGCCGGGGCGGTGAGTTGTGGCAGTTCGTGAGCAGCGACCAGCGCGCCTGGCACGCGGGCGCCTCGCACTGGCGCGGCCGCGACAACTGCAATGACGATTCGGTCGGCATCGAGCTCGAGGGGCTCGAAGGTGACACTTTCGAGCCGGCCCAATATGAGTGCCTGGCCGCGTTGGTGGCAGCCCTCGCCCAACACTACCCCATTGCCCACATTGCTGGTCATGAGCATGTGGCCGCGGGACGCAAGGCGGACCCTGGCCCCGGCTTCGACTGGGCCCATTTACAACGGCAATTGGGATGGCCTTCGCGGTGTTTTCCCGAGGTTTTGAGCGCGCCTAGCGGACCGCTGCGCGCGGACAACTGAACTTTGGTTTCAAGCGCAGGTTCGGCCTTGAAGTTGGCTCGCCTTTGGGGACCGCCCGATCCGACGTGTCAAGGGCGCGAACACTACATATAGTGCCTTGTCAGCGACGCGCACCCCAGATATAGTGCTTGCGCAGACCAAGAGAAAACCAAGTTTTTGCCCCCCGCCTTGCGCAGGCGCCCGGGCAATCCGGACACAAAACCAGCCTGAAGACTGAAAAAAAGAGGACACATGCAGACAGCCCAGAGCGTTTCTTCCCCCGCCTTTGCCGGCGCCGCCCCGATGATGGGACAGAGCTCGAACGCCGGCAGCACCGGCCAAGCACTGGCCAACTACCAGATCATTCGCCGCAACGGCGCCGTCGTTCCCTTTGCCCCTGACAAGATCGCCATCGCCTTGATGAAGGCCTTTCTCGCGGTGCACGGCACCCAGGGCGCGGCCTCGGCCAGCGTGCGCGAGACGGTAGACGGCCTCACCCAGTCCGTGATGCGCGCCCTGATGCGTTCGCGTCCGGGCGGCGGCACTTTCCACATCGAAGACGTACAGGACCAGGTCGAACTCGGCCTCATGCGCGGCAGCCACCACGAGGTGGCACGTGCCTACGTGCTGTACCGCGAGCGCCGCGCGCAGGAGCGCGCCGCCCAGGGCGAAGCCGCCCAGCCTGCCGCTCCCACCATGCACGTCACAGACGGAGGCCAGCGCATCCCGCTGGACATGGCCCACCTGAAGGGCCTGATTGAGAGCGCCTGCCGCGGCCTGGGCGCCGACGTCAAGCCCGACCCGATCGTGGCCGAGACCCTGCGCAACCTGTACGACGGCGTGCCGATCGACGAGGTGTACAAGGCCTCCATCCTGGCCGCACGCACGCTGATCGAGAAAGACCCGGACTACACCTACGCCACCGCGCGCCTGCTGTTGCACACGATCTTCAAGGAAATCCTGGGCCGTGACCTCACCCCGGCCGAGGCCGCCGCCAGCTATGTCGACTACTTCCCGGCCTTCATCAAGAAGGGCGTGGACAACGAGCTGCTCAACCCCGACATGCTGCAGTTCAACCTGACGCGCCTGGGCGCCGCGCTCAAGCCCGAGCGTGACCTGCAGTTCGACTACCTGGGTCTGCAAACCCTGTACGACCGCTACTTCCTGCACGTGCGCAAGACCCGCATCGAACTGCCGCAGGCCTTCTTCATGCGCGTGGCCATGGGCCTGGCGCTCAACGAGATCGACCGCGAGGCGCGTGCCATCGAGTTCTATGAAGTCCTATCAAGCTTTGACTTCATGTCCTCCACCCCGACGCTGTTCAACGCCGGCACCCTGCGCTCGCAGCTGTCCTCCTGCTACCTGACCACGGTCCCCGACGATCTGGACGGCATTTACGAGTCCATCAAGGAAAACGCCCTGCTGTCCAAGTTCGCGGGCGGCCTGGGCAACGACTGGACCCGCGTGCGCGCACTGGGCTCCCACATCAAGGGCACCAACGGCGAGTCGCAGGGCGTGGTCCCCTTCCTGAAGGTGGTCAACGACACTGCGGTGGCAGTCAACCAGGGCGGCAAGCGCAAGGGTGCGGTCTGCGCCTACCTGGAGACCTGGCACCTGGACGTCGAGGAATTCCTGGAGCTGCGCAAGAACACCGGCGACGACCGCCGCCGCACCCACGACATGAACACGTCCAACTGGATCCCGGACCTGTTCATGCGCCGGGTGATGGAAAAGGGCGAATGGACCCTGTTCTCCCCCTCCACCTGCCCCGATCTGCACGACAAGTTTGGTGCCGACTTCGAGAAGGCCTATGTCGCCTACGAAGAAAAAGCCAAGCGCGGCGAGCTCAAGCCCTTCAAGACGGTCCAAGCCGCTGACCTCTGGCGCAAGATGCTCACGATGCTGTTCGAGACCGGCCACCCCTGGATCACCTTCAAGGACGCCTGTAATGTGCGCTCGCCCCAGCAGCACATTGGCGTGGTTCACTCGTCAAACCTGTGCACCGAGATCACCCTCAACACCAGCGACACCGAAACCGCGGTCTGCAATCTGGGCTCGATCAACCTGCGCCAGCACCTGAAAGACGGCGCCATCGACCACGACAAGTTAAAGCGCACCATCTCGGTAGGCATGCGCATGCTGGACAACGTGATCGACATCAACTATTACGCGGTCAAGAAGGCGCGCGACTCCAACCTGCGTCACCGTCCGGTGGGCATGGGCATCATGGCCTTCCAGGACGCCCTGTACGAGCTGCGCATTCCCTATGCTTCCCAAGAGGCGGTGGAGTTTGCCGACAAGTCCATGGAGGCCGTTTGCTACTACGCCTACTGGGCCTCCACCGAGCTGTCCAAGGAGCGGGGCCGCTACTCCAGCTTCAAGGGCTCGTTGTGGGACCGGGGTATCCTGCCCCCCGACACCATTGACTTGCTGGCCCAGGCCCGCGGCGGCTACGTCGAGGTCGACCGCTCGTCGACCCTGGACTGGGACGCCCTGCGCAAGAAGATCAGCGTCGATGGCATGCGCAACTCCAACTGCATTGCCATCGCCCCCACCGCCACCATCTCTAACATCATTGGCGTGGACGCGTGCATCGAGCCCTGCTTCGGCAACCTCTCGGTCAAGTCCAACCTGTCGGGTGAGTTCACCGTCATCAACCACTACCTGGTGCGCGACTTGAAACGCCTGGGTCTGTGGGACGACGTCATGGTCATGGACCTCAAGCACTTCGACGGTTCGCTGCGCCCCATCGACCGCGTGCCGCAGGAGATGAAGTCCCTGTACGCCACCGCCTTCGAGGTCGAGCCGCAGTGGCTGGTCGAGGCTGCCGCCCGTCGCCAGAAGTGGATCGATCAGGCCCAGTCGCTCAACATCTACATGGCGGGCGTGTCCGGCAAGAAGCTGGATGACACCTACAAGCTGGCCTGGACCCGCGGCCTCAAGACCACGTACTACCTGCGCACCATCAGCGCCACTCAAACCGAGAAGTCCACCGTGACCTCGGGCCGCCTCAACGCCGTGTCCTCGGGTGCGGCGCAGGGCGGCGGCATGAGCGCGATGGAGGCCGCAGCTGCGGCGGCGCAATCGCAGATGGATGCGACGCCAGCCACCGATATCAAGTTCTGCGCAATCGACGATCCGACTTGCGAAGCCTGCCAGTGAGGCCGGCACGCCGATGATCAAGGCGTGTCATCTCGCAGCGATCGCCACCTTGTCGAACTTCTCCGACAAAGTGGCGACGCATACGAACAACAAAATCGAGCGGTGATGTGAACGAACACTTTGCTTTTCACGATACCGCTCTCATAATCCGCGCATTGGAAAACGTATGTTGACCTGGGACGAAGACGTCAAACCCGCATCGCAAGCGCCCCTGTCCAGCGGCACGCCTAACGGCCGCCAGGTGCTCCCGTCTCTTTCTTCCGCTCCAGCCGCTGGCTTTTCGCCAGTCGCCGCTGCACCCGCAGCCTTCGCGCCGGCGGTTGTAGCCCCCACTCCATCGCAAGGTGCTCGCCGCGTCAACGCTGCGGACAAGCGCATCATCAACGGCCAGACCGACGTCAACCAGCTGGTGCCGTTCAAGTACAAGTGGGCCTGGGAAAAGTACCTCGCGACGTGCGCCAACCACTGGATGCCGCAAGAGGTCAACATGACCCGCGACATCGCCCTGTGGAAAGATCCCAACGGTCTGACCGACGACGAGCGGCGCATCGTCAAGCGCAACCTCGGCTTCTTCGTCACCGCCGACTCGCTGGCTGCCAACAACATCGTTCTGGGCACCTACCGCCACATCACCGCGCCCGAGTGCCGCCAGTTCTTGCTGCGCCAAGCCTTTGAAGAGGCGATTCACACCCACGCCTACCAGTACATCGTTGAGTCGCTGGGTCTGGACGAATCCGAAATCTTCAACGCCTACAACGAAGTCCCGTCCATCCGCGACAAGGATGAATTCCTGATCCCCTTCATTGCGGCGATCATGGATCCGAACTTCCACACCGGCACGCCAGAAGACGACCAGACACTCCTCAAGAGCCTCATCGTGTTCGCCTGCCTGATGGAAGGCCTGTTCTTCTACGTCGGCTTCACCCAGATCCTGGCGCTGGGCCGCCAGAACAAGATGACGGGCGCCGCCGAGCAGTACCAGTACATCCTGCGTGACGAGTCGATGCACTGCAACTTCGGCATCGACCTGATCAACCAGCTCAAGCTCGAAAACCCCCACCTCTGGACCGCTGAGTTCAAGGCCGAGATCAAAGGCCTGTTCCAAAAGGCGGTCGAACTCGAGTACCGCTACGCCGAAGACACCATGCCTCGCGGCGTGCTCGGCATGAATTCCTCCATGTTCAAGGGCTACCTGCGCTACATCGCGAACCGTCGCGCCACGCAGATCGGCCTGGAAGCGCTTTTCCCCAACGAGGAAAATCCCTTCCCCTGGATGAGCGAAATGATTGACCTGAAGAAAGAGCGCAACTTCTTCGAAACCCGCGTGATTGAGTACCAGTCGGGTGGCGCGCTTTCCTGGGATTGAATGGCAACTGCGACTCGTTGGAGTTTGAGTTAGAAGAATTGCCCGCATTTCCGACTGGCCCGTCAGAGGCCAGCGGTAAGCGGGTTACCGTGTTCATGTCGCTGGGCTCTGGCCCAACGGCATGGATCGCTCTGATGCCCCCGGGGGCTATTGGAGTGTCTCTTCCGTTGACGTTGATCAACTTGAACAGGAGATAGAAATGGCAACTGCAAAGAAACCGGCCGCTAAGAAGGCCGCCCCCAAGAAGCCGGCCGCTAAGAAGGTCGCTGCGAAGAAGCCCGCCGCCAAGAAGCCGGCGGCCAAGAAGGTAGCCGCGAAGAAGCCGGCCGCCAAGAAGGTTGCGGCCAAGAAGCCCGCCGCCAAGAAGGTAGCCGCGAAGAAGCCGGCAGCGAAGAAGGCTGCTGCCAAGAAGCCCGCCGCGAAGAAGGCTGCTGCCAAGAAGCCGGCGGCGAAGAAAGCCGCTGCCAAGAAGCCCGCCGCGAAGAAGGCTGCTGCCAAGAAGCCGGCGAAAAAGGCCGCTGCGAAAAAGGCCGCCAAAAAGCCTGCTGCGAAAAAGCCCGCTGCGAAGAAAGCCGCGAAAAAGCCCGCTGCGAAGAAAGCGAAGCCTGCCGCTGCAGCCCCTGCTGCAGCCCCGGCTCCTGCCGCGCAGACCACGCTGAGCCCCCAGGCCGCATGGCCTTTCCCCACGGCCAGCAAGCCCTGAGCGACAGCGCGGACCTAGGTCCGCGTCGCCACAAAACCCGGCACCGCAAGGTGTCGGGTTTTTTTTCGGGCGCTGACCCGGCACCGAGAGGTGTGGGGTGCTTTTCGGGCGCTGACCCGGCACCGAGAGGTGTGGGGTCCTTTCGGGTATCGCCGTCTGCGCCGATCCGCGCTCAGTTCATCGCCGCCCGCCAGGGACGGCCCAGACCCGCTGACTTGTCTTCCTCGGGCGGCAAATAGACCGTCGTGCGGTCGATCTTGGCGTCAAAGGCAGCCAACTCCGCGCTGGCGCTGCGGATCACCGCCCGGTCCAGAGGATGGCAGCGGCGCTGACTGAGCTTGCTGAGCTGCTCGGATCGGGCGACCTCCTGCCAAACAGCGTCGGGATCGGTCATGAGGGCGAAGGGGTTGTCTGCCGGGGTGTCAGATCGCATGGGCGAGCGCTCCTCTTTCTATGGGCCAAGGAGAAATCAAGGGCGCCGCCACGGAGGACGGCGGTCGGACTGTGGCAGATGGGTCGTTTTCTGTAACGTCGGGCATGGGCGTGATGAGCCGTAGGACACAGGCCGACACGAGGGAGCAGGCGGCTGTCTGCGGCGCAGTCTGAAGGGCAGAGCGCATCAGGCCCGCGTCACCCCTGTAAAAACTGCCGGGCACAATCAGCCGATGACCGCGACACCTGCCTTCATCGCCCCCACCCACCACGACGACCCCGCGCAAGCGCTGGCCCAGGTCCGGCGGATCTACAGCCAGCAGGTGAGTCACCTGCGCGAGGCGGTTGCACGCTTTGCCGCCGGCGAGACGCTGGCCAGCCGAGTGCGCGCCTGCTACCCCTATGTGCGCATTGAGGTCGCCAGCAACCTGCGACCGCAGGCCCTGCAGGCACAGGCCGAAGGACAGGGACTCTCCTACGGCTTTGCCGCCAGTGCGGGCCGTTACGAAACCACGCTGACGCGACCCGACCTGTACGGCAATTACCTGCTGGAGCAGTTCCGACTTCTTCGCCAAAACCACGGCGTGCGATTGGAGGTGGGCACCAGCCATGAGCCGATTCCGGTGCACTTTTCCTTCGCGGAGGGCGACCATGTCGAGGGCCAGCTCGGTGCCGACCGGCGCGCGCTGATGCGGGACCTGTTCGACCTGCCAGACCTGACGGCGATGGACGATGGCATTGCCAACGGTACCCGGGAGCCCCGGCCAGGGGAGGCCAGACCGCTGTCACTTTTTTCAGCCCCACGCATCGACTACTCGCTGCAGCGGCTGCGGCACTACACCGGCACAGCCCCCGACTGGTTCCAGAACTTTGTCCTCTTCACCAATTACCAGTTCTACATCGACGAGTTCGTCCGCCTGGGCCGCCAGGCCATGGCCGACCCGACCAGCCCCTATGTGGCCTTCGTCGAGCCGGGGAATGTCGTCACCCACCGCGAGGGTCTGCCCGAGTCCGAGCGGCTGCAGGGCCCGGTCATGCCCGGCGTAGCGCCGCCCCGGCTACCGCAAATGCCGGCCTACCACCTGCTGCGCCCTGGCCATGGGGGCATCACCATGGTCAACATTGGCGTCGGGCCGGCCAACGCCAAGACCATCACCGACCATGTGGCGGTACTGCGGCCGCATGCCTGGCTGATGCTGGGGCACTGCGCTGGCCTGCGCCAAAGCCAACAACTGGGCGACTACGTGCTGGCCCACGCCTATGTGCGCGAGGACCATGTGCTCGACGAAGACCTGCCACCCTGGGTACCGATTCCGGCCCTCTCCGAGATCCAACTCGCGCTCGAACGGGCGGTGGCCGACGTGAGCGGCAGCCAGGGGGAAGCGCTCAAGCACATCATGCGCACCGGCACCGTGGCCAGCACCGACAACCGCAATTGGGAACTCCTCGGAGGCAACACCGCCCAGCGTCGCTTCAGCCAGAGCCGAGCGGTGGCACTGGACATGGAAAGCGCCACCATCGCCGCCAACGGCTTTCGCTTCCGGGTCCCTTATGGCACCTTGCTGTGCGTGAGCGACAAGCCCCTGCATGGCGAGATCAAGCTGCCCGGCATGGCCGATCACTTCTACCGTGAGCGAGTTGACCAGCACCTGCGCATTGGCATGCGGGCGGTGGAAATCCTGCGCGAGGGCGGCAGCCAGCGGCTGCACAGTCGGAAGCTGCGCGCCTTCGACGAGGTGGCGTTCCAGTAGGCCAAGGGACCTGACGCGACAAGGCAGTCTGCGGAGTTCACCCCCGCATCGGGCGAGGGCGAGGCTCAGACCGTATCGGCCTGTGAGGCAAGGGCAGGGGACGGCGTCGCACTCGATGCCATGGCCTCGCCTAGGCGCACTGGGCGCGCCGGCGCCCAATCGGGGTGGAAGCTTGCCACGTCTTTCGGGAACAACATCACCACGGTGGAACCGAGCAAAAACCGCCCCATTTCCTGCCCCTGGCGAAGCACCACGCTGCCCGGCTCGTATCGCCATTGGCGCACATGCCCGGTACGGGGCGGGTTGACCACCCCGTGCCACACAGTAGCCATACTGCCCACGATGGTGGCGCCGACCAGCACCAGAACCATGGGCCCATGCGCCGTCTCGAACAGGCAGACCACCCGCTCGTTGCGGGCGAACAGGCCCGGCACATGACGGGCGGTGAGCGGGTTGACCGAATACAAATCGCCCGGCACGTAGATCATGCGGGTCAGCGCCCCCTCGCAGGGCATGTGAATGCGGTGGTAGTCGCGCGGCGACAGATACAGGGTGGCGAACTGCCCGCCGTCAAAACGCCGAGCCAGCGCCTCGTCGCCAGCGAGCAGGGCCTGCGCGCTGTAGGTGTGGCCCTTGGCCTGGAAGATCTGTCCCTGCTCAATGGGCCCGAACTGGCTGATGGCACCGTCGACCGGGCAGATGAAGGGCGCATCCGCCATCCGCCGCGCCCCAGGACGCAGCGCCCGGGTGAAAAATTCGTTGAAGGTCGGATACGCCTCGACGCGGGGGTCGGCCGCCTCGCTCATATCCACCTGGTAGCGGGCGACAAAGCGTCCGATCGCAGCCCGCGTGACTGGCCCGCCGCGCCAACCCGCAAAGGCGCCAAAGAGGCGGGTCAGGAGGCGCTTGGGCAGCAGGTGCTGCACGGTAATGGCAAAAGGTGGCACGGGGGAAATTCTAAGTGCCGGGCAGGCGCCTGCCGCGCTAGGCCACAATGACGCCCGCATGCCTGATTTGAAACCCCTGTTCGAGGTCCAACATCTCACCAAGCGCTTCGGCGATGCCACGGTGGTTGACGACCTGTCCTTTGACATCGCGCCGGGCGAATGCCTGGGCGTGATCGGCCCCAACGGCGCCGGCAAAACGACCACCATCCGTATGTGTCTGGGCCTGACCGCCCCAGACGGCGGTGAAATTCGCGCCTTGGGCTTGTCCATGCCGCGCGACGCCCTGGCGATCAAGCAGCAACTCGGGGTGGTCGCCCAGTTCGACACCCTGGACCCGGACTTCACCTGCGCCGAAAACCTGCTGGTCTACGGCCGCTACTTCGGCATGCGCGCCGCCGAGGTCCGCAGCCGCGTCCCCGAGTTGCTGGAGTTCGCCGCACTCTCGCACAAGGCCGACGCCAAGCCGGGCCAGCTCTCCGGCGGCATGCGCCGCCGACTCTCTCTGGCGCGGGCTCTGGTCAATGACCCGCGCCTCTTGCTGCTGGACGAACCCACCACCGGCCTGGACCCACAGGCTCGCCACCTCATGTGGGAGCGGCTGCAGCTGCTGCTGCAACAGGGAAAGTCCATCCTACTGACCACCCACTTCATGGACGAGGCCGAGCGCATGTGCACCCGGCTGCTGGTGATGGACCATGGCCGCAAGATTGCCGAAGGCGCGCCGCGCGCGCTGATCGCCGAGCACCTCGAGCCCGACGTGGTCGAGGCCTACGGCAATGGCGCCCTGGCCCTGGTCGACTCGCCCCTGCGTCAAATGGCGCAGCGGGTGGAGGTCAGCGGCGAGACCGTGTTTTTCTACACCCAGGACGCACGGGCTCTGTTGGCGGCGCTGGGCGCCCACGCGGGCCTGCGTACCCTGCACCGTCCGGCCAATCTGGAGGACCTGTTCCTCAAGCTCACCGGCCGCCAGATCCGCGAGGAAGGTTGACATGTCTGCCCCCACTTCCGCCCCGAGCCTGTGGCGCCGGCCCGACCTGTCGGGTCGCTGGTGGCCGGTGTTCATGCGCAACCTGCTGGTCTGGCGCAAGCTGGCGGTGCCCAGCCTGATCGGCAACATCGCCGAACCACTGATGTGGCTGGTGGCCTTCGGCTACGGCATGGGCGCCCTGATCGGCGAGGTCCGTATTGGCAACGAGCAGGTGCCCTACCTGGTCTTCCTGGCCAGCGGCTCGGTCTGCATGAGCGCGATGAACGCGGCCTCCTTCGAGGCACTTTACTCGGCCTTCTCCCGCATGCATGTGCAAAAGACGTGGGACGGCATCATGAACGCGCCGGTCACCTTGGACAACGTGCTCATGGCCGAAATGCTCTGGGCGGCCTGGAAGTCGGTGTTCACCGTGACGGCCATCCTGCTGGTGATGGTGGCTCTGGGTATCAGCAGCAGTCCCAAGCTGCTGGTGGCCTGGGTCGTGCTGCTGGGAGCAGGCATCACCTTTTCCTGTATTGCGCTCATCTTCAACGCAATGGCCAAGGGCTACGACTTCTTCACCTATTACTTCACCCTGGGCCTCACGCCCATGATGTTTCTCTCGGGTGTGTTCTTCCCGCTTGAGCAACTGCCCGAGGGCGTGCGCTGGGTCGCCGGCTGGTTGCCGCTGACCGCGGCGGTGGAACTGGTGCGCCCCATGTTCCTGGACCAATGGCCCAGCCAGCCCCTGCGCCACCTGGTGGTACTGGGGGTGTACGCGATCGGCGGCTTCTGGCTGGCCTTGGGATTGACCCGCAAGCGATTCCAAGCCTAAGGCTGAGTGTCGAAGGGGGACAATCCCCACCATGTCCGATGCGCTCCACCCCTACGCGACCCTCACCCCTGACGCAGTGATGGACGCGCTGTCGTCCATCGGCCTGTGGGGCGACGGCCGTCTGACTGCCTTGTCCTCCTACGAAAACCGGGTCTACCAGATCGGCCTGGAGCAGCCCTTCGAGGGCCACGCGCAAGTGGTCGCCAAGTTCTACCGGCCCGGCCGCTGGAGCGAGGACGCCATCCTCGAGGAGCATGCCTTCGCCGCCGAGCTGGCAGATGCCGAGGTACCGGCCGTGGCGCCGCTGGTGGTGCAAGGGCGCACGCTTCATCAACACGCGGGCTTCGCCTTCAGCGTCAGTCCGCGTCGCGGCGGACGCACCCCCGAGCTCGACGACACCGAGGTGCTGGAGTGGATCGGGCGCTTTCTTGCGCGCATCCACGTCGTCGGCGAGGCCAAGCCTTTCCAACGTCGGCCCACGCTCGACCTGGCGAGCTTCGCGATCGAGCCGCGCGACTGGCTGCTGGCCCACGACGCCATTCCTCTTGACGTCGCCTCGACCTGGGAGCGCCTGTGCAACGAGGCAATCGCGGCAGCGGGTGCCGCGTTGTCAGCCCTCTCGCCCCAGCACCTGCGGCTGCACGGCGACTGCCACCCCGGCAACATTTTGTGGACGCCAGACCAGGGCCCGCATTTCGTGGACCTGGACGACGCCCGAATGGGCCCGGCGGTGCAAGACCTGTGGATGCTGCAGTCGGGGGATCGCGCACAGCGCCAGCGCCAGCTGGGCGCGCTGGTCGATGGCTACGAGCAATTTCGCGAGTTCGACCGGCGCGAGCTGGCACTCGTAGAGCCGCTGCGCACCTTGCGCCTCATTCACTACAGCGCCTGGCTGGCACGGCGCTGGGACGACCCGGCCTTTCCCCGGGCCTTCCCCTGGTTTGGCAGCAGCGACTACTGGAAGGGCCAGTGCCAGATGCTCGAGGACCAACTCGAGTCGATGGCGGAGCCGCCGCTGGTGGTGTGAGCCGGGCTCAGACCAGCAGCGCGTTCACCCGCTTCACATACGCCGCCGGGTCCTCCGGCAGGCCGCCCTCGGCCAGCACCGCCTGATCGAACAGGATGTGCGCCAGGTCATGAAAGTGCACTGAGCCGTCCAGCTTTTTCACCAGCGCGTGATCGGGGTTGACTTCGAGCACCGGCTTGGTCTCGGGCGCCTTCTGGCCCGCCTGTTTGAGCATGCGTGACAGCTGCAAGCTCATGCCGCCGTCTTGCACCACCAGGCAGGCGGGCGAATCGACCAGACGCGCGGTCACGCGCACGTCTTCGGCGCGGTCCTTGAGGGCCTCCTTGAGCTTGGCCAGCACCGGCTTGAAGGCCTCAGCCGCTTCCTCGGCCGCCTTCTTCTCGGCATCGTCCTGCAGCTTGCCCAGATCGACCGCGCCCTTGGCCACCGACTGCAGCGGCGTGCCGTCGAACTCGTGCAGATGCCCCAGCGCCCACTCGTCGACCCGGTCGGCCATGAGCAGCACCTCGATGCCCTTTTTGCGGAACACCTCCAGCTGCGGGCTGTTCTTGGCCGCGGCCAGGGTTTCTGCGGTGATGTAGTAGATCGCCTCCTGGCCCTCCTTCATTCGGGCCTTGTAGTCGGCCAGGGACACAGTGGCCGTGTCGGACGTGGTGGAGGCAAACCGCAGCAGCTTGGCGATGCGCTCGCGGTTGGCGAAGTCCTCGCCCAGACCTTCCTTGAGCACCGCGCCGAACTCGGCGTAGAACTTGCCGTACTGGGCCTTGTCGTCGGCCGAGGCGGCCTCGTCCTTTTCATGGCGGGCCAGTTCTTCCAGCATGGAGAGCACCCGCTTGGTCGAACCCTCGCGAATGGCGCGCACGTCACGGCTTTCCTGCAGCAGCTCTCGAGACACATTGAGGGGCAGGTCGGCCGAGTCGATCACGCCCTTGACGAAGCGCAGGTACACCGGCATCAGCGCCTCGGCGTCGTCCATGATGAAGACGCGCTTGACATAGAGCTTGACCCCGGCCTTTTTGTCACGGTTCCACAGGTCGAATGGCGCGCGCTGCGGAATGAACAGTAGCTGCGTGTACTCGGTCGATCCCTCCACCTTGTTGTGGGCCCAGGACAGCGGGGCTTCGTGGTCGTGGCTGATTGCCTTGTAGAACTCGGCGTACTGCTCGGGCGTGATGTCCTTCTTGGCCCGGGTCCACAGGGCGCTGGCCTGGTTGACGGTTTCCCACTCGTCGGTGGTCACCATCTCGCCGGGCTGTTCGTTCTCGCCCTCTTTCCACTCCTCCTTGCGCATCCGAATGGGCAGGGCGATGTGGTCGGAGTACTTGCCGATGATGTCTTTGAGGCGCCAGGTGGAGAGGTACTCGGCCGCGTCCTCGCGCAGATGCAGGGTGATGGCGGTGCCTCGCTCGGCGCGGGTGATGTCATCAACCTCGAAGTCACCGCTGCCGCCGCTGACCCAGCGCACGCCCGCTTCGGGTGGCAGGCCGGCGCGGCGAGACTCGACAGAAATGCGGTCGGCCACGATGAAGCCAGAGTAAAAGCCCACCCCGAACTGGCCAATGAGCTGGCCCTGCTCGCTGGCACTGGACTTTTGGGCGTCCGACAGACGCGAGACGAAGTCGCGGGTGCCGGACTTGGCAATCGTCCCCAGGTTGTCGATCGCCTCCTGGCGGGACAGGCCGATGCCGTTGTCGGTGATGGTCAGCGTACGAGCCTGCTTGTCAAAGGCGACGCGCACCGCCAGCTCGGGCTGGTCTTCGTACAGCGCGGAGTTGTCCAGCGCCTCGAAGCGCAGCTTGTCGCAGGCGTCGGAGGCGTTGGAGACCAGCTCGCGCAGGAAGATCTCCTTGTTCGAGTACAGGGAGTGGGTGACCAGGTGCAGCAGCTGCGCGACTTCGGCCTGGAAGGAAAGTGTCTGTTTTTGGGTCATGTCGGTGGACGCAATCAGATGCGGTGTCGGTATTGGTATCGGTATCAGGAGCAAGATCGGGGACGAGACCGGCCAGCGCGCGCAGCCGGCGAGCTTGCCGACCCGCCGGGCTGATCAGGCGAAGCCTGAAGCTGGGGCGGGCGCCGGTAATTTCAAGACCCTCGTGACAGCGAGATGGCCCGGGCGCCCTCAGAAACGCTCGCTGGGCCCCAGGTAGCGCCACTGCCCTGCCGGCAGCTGGCCCAGAGTGACACGGCCGATCCGCACCCGCTTGAGTCCCACCACTTTGAGTCCCACCGCCTCGCACATGCGGCGGATCTGGCGCTTGCGGCCCTCGGTCAGCACGAAGCGCAGCTGCTCGGGGTTCTGCCAGTCGACCCGGGCCGGCTTGAGTGGTTTGCCATCGAGCGACAGACCGTAGCGCAGCCGGGCCAGGCCCTCGCGCGGGAAGGCGCGCTCGACATCGGCGGTGACCGCGTCAAAGCTCACCCGTACCAGGTACTCCTTCTCCACCCCGGAGTCCTCGCCAATCAGCTGGCGAGCGACCCGTCCGTCCTGGGTGAGCACCAGCAGACCGGTGGAGTCGATGTCCAGCCGGCCAGCGGGCGCCAGCCCTTTGAGCTGTGCCGGCGAGAAGCGCAGGTGCGAGGGGTCGCCACGCCAGTGGCTTCGCCCCTGCACCAGGGTGACGGCCGGCTGGTGACCGTCCTCGGCCTGGCCGCTCACATAGCCCACAGGCTTGTGCAGCAGCACCGTGACCTGCTGCGCCTGTTGCCCACGGGCTGCAGGGTCGACCTCGATACGGGCCTGCGGCCCCACTTGCAGGCCCATGGGGGCGACCTGCCCGTCGACCCGCACCCAGCCACGGGCGATCCAGGCATCCGCCTCGCGGCGCGAGCACAGGCCAAGCTCGGCCATGCGCTTGTTGAGTCGGCTGGTGGGTTCGACGCTGTGATTCATGACAGTCTGGGGATTATCGTTTTCCCGCGGAGGGACCTCGCGCACGGGGAGTCGGGATTCCAATGGGGGCGAATATGCCGCACCGCCGCACCACTCATTGGAGCGACCCATGTACCGCCTTCCGCACTTTCCCCAAAGCCGGCGCGCCTGCGTCGGTACCCAGTTAGCCCTGCGGGCGCCTCCGACGGAGGGACGCATCTCACCCGACCCTCCTGAAAATCCCCATGCGGCCATCGTGCCGGTGGCGCGGCCGGCAACTCCAGGTGGGACGGGTTGCCCCGCCTACCTCCTCGATCGGCAGCCCCTGGACATGGACCGCATCGGCCATGCCGCGCTGGTGAGCGGACTCGCCCAAGGCGTGCCCCTGGGCCTGTCCTTCGCACTCAGCGGCCTCGCCCGAGCCAGCGGGCCGGCGCATGTGAAGGTGCTGGCGGGCTTTCTTCCCGTCGCCGCGGCCCTGGCCACCGCGCCGGGTGAGCAGGCGCTGCGGAACTGGCTGGGCTCTCAGGC
>JACCEB010226937.1_pt1 | contig 18123 bp, 18 predicted proteins | sample 7454761 | NCBI WGS metagenome assembly JACCEB01 (sample SAMN15323454, study PRJNA562643) | freshwater metagenome | isolation source: river surface water | place: USA:Blue River Watershed | collected 2017-08-18 | reverse complement strand
TGAAAACGTCTTTTTAGAAAACTTAAAGTAGAAAGCGCCTGAGCTAGCGGGCTAACTCAGGCGCTTGTCATCTTTCGATACGCTTATTTGCGCAGGCCAAGTTTGGCAATCAGGGCAACATAGCGGTCAGCGTCTTTGGACTTCAAATAGTCCAACAATTTACGACGGCGGCTCACCATGCGCAACAAACCGCGGCGACCGTGGTGGTCTTTGGCGTGTGTTTTGAAGTGAGGTGTCAACTCGTTAATACGAGCTGTGAGCAAAGCCACTTGGACTTCGGGGCTACCAGTGTCATTGGCAGCGCGGGCATTGGCCTTAACGACCTCTGCTTTGATGGAGGATGCAATCATTTTTTTCCTTTTTTTTTCAATTCGTATTAAAGGCAGCAGGCTGCTATTAAATGAATCGAGGTTTATAACTTGCGCAAGCGGTTTGGAATCAACTGCTGCGTGCGATCTTTAAAAGGCGGTACCCCACCTTGCAAAGCCTTGGAATTATAACCACAGGCCAAATGAAAATAAAGCCTAATCCGCCAGGCACTGGGTAAAAATACAGCCCACACTGGCACAACTCTCACAAAATCACCCAAAATTGCACCCCATGGACAAAATCAGAATCGACAAATGGTTGTGGGCAGCGCGTTTTTACAAGACGCGGTCTTTGGCCACCGACGAAATTGGCAAAGGCAGAGTCGAGGTCAATGACCAAACTGCCAAGGCTTCACGGGAAGTGAAGGTGGGCGATACCGTCAAGCTGCGCCAAGGGGACGTCACACGAACTATGTCTATATTGGGACTCAGCGATCAAAGAGGTCCTGCACCTGTTGCGCAACAACTCTATGCAGAAACGCCCGAAAGTTTGGCTTCTCGAGAAAAAGCGGCCATTCAACGGCGATTGGCCAGGGAGCCTGCTCTCAGTATTGAGCAAGGTCGCCCTACCAAACGAAATCGACGGGAGCTTGAAAAAGCCAAACAAACTGGTTGGAATGATCGCTGGAGTGCAGCATTGGATTGAACCCCCTTTGTCGCAAAAGATAAGCTCAGAATCAGGGGTTTTCACCCTCCCCTTTCTCAGGCCTCCCCTCTAAAGTCTGCGTTGATCGTAACAAAGAGGAGCCTATTTTGAAGTTCACAAAACACCCAGCCAATTCCAAGCGTCTCTTTGGCTTACGCGTCTTAAGCACCATCGGATTGGTCGGTAGCCTCGGCGTGGGCTTACTCACAGGCAACCAAGTTATGGCGCAAGCCGCCTACCCAAACAAGCCGATCCGCTTGGTTGTGACCTTTCCAACGGGCGGCGCACCCGACATCTTGGCCCGCTTGTTCAGCGAAAAAGCACAATTGGGCCAACCCATCGTCATCGACAACAAACCTGGTGCAGGGGGCAACATTGGCAGTGACATCGTGGCCAAATCAGCAGGTGACGGCTACACCCTTGTCATGGGCACGGTGGGTACGCACTCAATCAATGGCGCACTTTACGAAAAGATGCCCTACGACATGGTGAAGAACTTCACCCCCATTTCCTTGATTGCATCTGCGCCCAATCTGCTGGTAGTTAACAACGACCTGCCTGTCAAAACGGTGCCAGAGTTGATTGCCTACATGAAGGCCAATCCCAACAAATTGTCGTTTGGCTCACCCGGAATTGGCACCTCGGTGCACATGTCCGGCGAACTGTTTAAATCCATGACGGGCACCAGCATGACGCATGTCCCCTACAAAGGTCGTCAGTTTTTCATCCCCGATTTGATTGGGGGCAGCATCCATTTGGTGTTTGACAACATGCCCTCGGCATTGCCTATGGCCAAAGAAGGCAAGATTAGAGCAGTCGCCCAAACCACGGCCAAACGCTCCCCGGCTGCGCCCGATATTCCAACCGTGGCCGAGTCATTGCCAGGTTTTGAAGCCACCACTTGGTTTGCCATGTTTGCACCAGCCAACACGCCCAAGGCCGTGGTGGACAGGTTGAACGCAGAGGTTGTGCGTGTTTTTAAGCTGCCAGAAGTTGCCGAGCGACTGAAAACTTTAGGTCTTGACGCTGTGTTGTCTTCATCAGAGGAATTGGGCAAATACCAAGCCTCTGAAATCGTCAAATGGGCCAAAGTGGTCAAAGAATCGGGTGCCAAGGCTGAATAAACATACTTTCAATTTCGTTTTTTGGAATCCATCATGACCCTCGAATTCAACCGCCGCGAAGTCCTTCAAGCCAGCTTGGCCGGTGCTGTCAGCATCACCATGCCAGCCATGGCGCAAAGCAACTTTCCCTCTAAGCCCATCAAATTGATTTGCCCATGGCCCGCTGGCGGCTCTACCGATGGTGTCATGCGCGCACTGGCCGAAAGTGCCACCCGCATTTTGGGCAGCCCCGTTGTCATAGAAAACAAAGCAGGCGCCAGTGGCATGCTGGGGCCCAATGAATTGGTCAATGCAAAGCCCGATGGCTACACACTTTCCCAATTGACCATTGGCATCTTGCGTCTTCCGCATATGCAAAAAATGCAGTTCAATCCACTGCAAGATTTCACATTCATTGCGTGCCTTACCGGCTACACCTTTGGCATCGTGGTGCGATCAGACTCCCCCATCAAGTCAATCAAAGATTTGGTGGATTACGCCAAAGCCAATCCAGGCAAGTTCACATTCGGTTCAACAGGCAACGGCACGACACCTCACTTGGCCGTTGAAGAGTTTGCAATGAAGGCTGGCATTCAACTCCAACACGTGCCCTTCAAAGGTAGCGCTGATGGCATGGCCTCTGTGTTGGGTGGGCACGTTATGGCGCACAGCGATGCAACAGGTTGGGCGCCGCATGTGGATGCAGGCACTTGCAGATTGCTTGCGACCTACGGTAGCAAGCGCACCAAACGCTGGTCTAATGTCCCCACGCTGAATGAACTGGGGTACGACACCGTGTCAGATTCACCCTTTGGCATTGGTGGCCCCAAGGGCATGGACCCTGCAGTGGTCCGCAAATTGCAAGACACCTTCAAGAAAACTTTAGAAGACCCTCAGGTGTTGGCCACCTTTGAAAAATTTGACCAATCGGTGATTTACATGAACACCGAGGAGTACACCAAATTTGCCAGAGACAATTTTCAAAAGGAAAAAGCCATCATCGAAAAATTAGGTCTCGCTAAACCGGCTTAACTGGCTTAACCCAGTTAATTAGGGCGGTTCATTTTGCAAGTGCTCGGAAGTTCCACTTCCGAAGCCTTGAATTGCTTAACCACTCTAAAGCCGTAACCTGAACCTTCAACATCGAAGGGCACTTCTGGGGTGCCTTGTTTGGCCATCATGGCGACTACCAAGGGTTGCTGAAACTGGTGATCTTGTGCACGCATCTTGCCGCGTTGCCCACCCAAACTGACGTCTGCTTTTTCCAACTGAAAAGCAACTGCCATGGGGTCTGACTTTCCTGCCTTCTCAATGGCTTGCGCCAACGCCTCAATCATCAATTGCATTCTCAAATGCAGGTAGTCTTCGGACGGCTTGTCAAAGCGTTGCTTGAACGATTGATAAAGCTTCAAACTGTCTGCACCCGGTACATTGGGCATCCATTCGGCAACAGCCAAAACCTTGCCTACGCCCGCATCGCCGATGGCCGCTGGCGCGCCCAATGCATTGCCATAGAAAGTATAGAACTTGCCCTCAAAGCCAACATCTTTGGCCGCTTTGACCAACAAACTCAAATCGTTACCCCAGTTGCCCGTGATGACCGCTTGCGCGCCTGACGCCTTGATCTTGGACGCATAAGGCAGGAAGTCTTTGACGCGTCCCATAGGGTGCAACTCCTCAGCCAGCACTTGCACATCGGGCCTCAATTTTTCCAACTGTTGTTTGGCTTCCTTCAAAACGGATTGGCCAAAACTGTAATCCTGACCAATGAGATAGACCGACTTCAGCTTGCTATCTTGCTTCAACACTTGCATCAAGGCTGTCATGCGCATGTCGGCATGGGCATCAAAACGGAAGTGCCAAAAATTGCATTTCTCTTGAGTCAACGCGGGATCAACAGCTGCGTAATTTAAAAAGACCACGCGTTTGTTGGGTTCACGATCGTTGTGCTTTTGAATGGCATCGATCAAGGCCGATGCATTGGCAGAAGAGTTGCCTTGCAAGATGTATTGGGCGCCAGCATCAATGGCAGAACGCAGCGAAGTCAACGCCTCTTCGCTTTGACCCTTGCTGTCGTAACGGTTCAGCACCAACAAACGTTTGCCTTCTGAGGTACTCACACCCCCTCGCGCATTGACGCGTTCAACAGCCCAAACCAAATTGCGCAAAACTGCTTCGCCCGTGTTGGCAAAAGGGCCACTCATGCCTTCAATCAAGGCTAATTGAATGGGTGGAACAGGTGTGTTTTGAGCCTGCGCCAAAGCACAACCCAACATGAACAAGGAGAGAAAGAAACGCGAAAATGAGAAAGAAGTCAATTGAAAAAAACGCACAACAAAATCCAATAAAAATTCAAACGCTCAGGGCGTCTATTTGTGAGAGTGGCCAACGAGGTTTCACGTCAAAGCCGTAGTTCATTTGAGGCTGCTGCTGGCCAGACTGAACGCGCATGGCTGCTGCCATGGCTATCATGGCGCCGTTGTCTGTACACAAGTGCAACTCAGGGTAATGCACGCGAACACCGGCTTTGCGACACGCCTCGTTCAATTCAAATCGAAGTGATCGATTGGCACCGACACCGCCTGCAACGACCAAACGCTTCATGCCCGTCGCTTTCAAAGCGGCCATGGATTTCTTCAACAAAATTTCAACGATGGCGGCTTGGGTTGAGGCTGCCAAATTGGCTTTTTGTGAAGTACTCTGGTCATGCAACGTATCACCCAATTTTTGGGCTTGCGTCAAAACAGCCGTTTTTAAACCCGCAAATGAAAAATCAAAATTGCCACTGTGCAGCAAGGGCCGCGGCAACTTGAAAGCCTGTGGGTTGCCCGATTCGGCACAACGCGACAAAGCGGGTCCACCTGGATAACCTAAGCCCATGAGTTTGGCTGACTTGTCAAACGCCTCACCCGCAGCGTCGTCGATGGTTTCACCCAGAATTTCATAAGCGCCCACAGCGTCGACCTTCATGAGCTGTGTATGACCGCCTGAGACCAACAATGCCACAAAAGGAAATTCTGGTGGATCGTCACTTAAAAAAGGAGATAGCAAATGGCCTTCCAAATGATGCACCCCCAGTACAGGTTTTTGCAGCGACGCACCCAGTGCACAAGCCACCCCAGCACCGACCAACAAAGCCCCCGCAAGGCCAGGTCCACGGGTATAGGCCACCACGTCGATTTCTGGCAACGCTCGTTGGGCTTTTGAAAGGACCTCTCGGGTCAAAGGCAAAACACGCCGAATATGATCTCGACTGGCCAATTCAGGCACCACGCCGCCATAGGCTTGGTGCATGTCAATTTGACTGAATAAAGCATGCGACAAAAGACGTGGGACGCCCGTCGCTTGGGTTTCCACCAAAGCCACACCCGTTTCGTCGCAAGAAGACTCAATTCCAAGAAAAAGCATAGCCGCCAAGTTTATGCGATGGTTTCATCGGCCATATAACGCCAAGTTATCTAAGCTTTGCGACAATAAGGGTATGGGCATTGGTCACTACATCAAAGAAATAGGTCGAGGCAAAGAAGGCGCTCGATCTCTTTCGCGTGCGCAAGCAGCTGATTTGTTAGGTCAAGTTTTAGACCAGCAAGTCAGCGACTTGGAAATTGGTGCGTTTTGTTTGGCCATGCGCATCAAAGGTGAAACACCCGAAGAAATGGCAGGCTTTTTAGATGCGGTTCATGCGCGCATGAACACCCTTCCAGAATTCAAGTCACAAGCCACTGTCATCATTCCTTGCTACAACGGCGCGCGCAAACTGCCCGCCCTTGCCCCTTTGTTGGCCTTGCTACTGGTTCAACGAGGCGTTCGTGTTTGCGTTCATGGCACATCGACTGAGAATGCAAGAATTTCATCATTTGATGTATTGTCCGCACTCGGACACCAACCCCTTTCAGATGTCCATTCGGCACACGAAGGTTTGAATTTGGTGCCCACCGAAGTTTTGAGCCCCGCTCTGAAAAAATTGCTTGAAGTCAGGCGCGTTGTGAATTTGCGTAATCCGGCACACAGCCTCGTTAAATTGATGAACCCTTGCGAAGGTCGCACATTGGTCGTTAGCAGTTACACGCATCCAGAGTACGCTTTGTCCATGGCGCAAACTTTTCAGCTCATTCAAGCCAATGCGTTTTTGCTAAGGGGCACTGAAGGTGAGCCTGTAGCCGATGCACGTCGAACCCCACAAATGGATTTTTTCCACCACGGCATCACACAGACAGTCCAAACCGCGCAAATTGGGGCTTTGCAATCTGTTCCAGACTTGCCCGCCGCCGATGCCATTGCCACCAGCCAATACATTCAAGAAGTTTTAAATCAAGAGCGTGAAGTCCCTGCGCCTATTGCACTTCAAGTGCAACACATTCTGGATGCGTTGAAATCAGTATGAGTAACCTCCATTCTTCTTCCACAAATTCAAATGGGGCTCGTCAAGGGTCTTGTACCTTGGTTGGCGCAGGCCCTGGCGACCCCGAGTTACTGACCCTCAAAGCCGTTAAGGCGCTTGAAGCGGCCACCGTTTTGTTGGTCGATGATTTGGTCAATGAAGCTGTTTTAAAGTACGCCTCTCCCTCAGCTCGCGTTGTCTTTGTGGGAAAACGCGGCGGTTGCAAAAGCACCCCTCAGGCCTTCATTGAAAAACTCATGATCAATGCCGTGCAAGAAGGTGAAACAGTCGTCCGTTTAAAAGGTGGCGATCCATTTATTTTTGGCCGAGGTGGTGAAGAAGTCGAACACCTTCGTGAAGCCGGCATTGAAGTCACCATCATCAATGGCATCACCTCCGGTTTGGCAGCCCTCACCAGTCTAGGCGCCCCCCTCACCCACCGTGAACATGCACACGGTGTTGTGTTTGTCACGGGTCATGCCAAACACGGCGACAACGGAACCGACTGGCGCAAATTGGCAGCCACAGCGCGCGACGCCAAACTTACCTTGGTCATTTACATGGGTGTGAGTGGCGCAGAAATGATTCAATCCGAGTTGATCACCGAATTGCCAGCAGAAACACCAGTCGCAATCATTGAAAACGCCTCACTGCCCCAACAGCGGCAGGCACTCACCCAATTGGGCCAACTCACCCACACTTTGAATGAGACGGGCATGAAGAGCCCTAGCATTTTGGTGGTGGGCGATGTTGTCAAAGCTTGCGCGCAAATTTTCCAAAACTCTCAAATCGATCCAACTGCCCCTACACTCCCACTGCATGCAAACATGTGATGTGGTCATCGTGGGCGCCGGTGCTGCCGGTCTTTTTTGTGCGGGCGTCGCCGGTCAATTGGGCTTGTCTGTTTTGTTGATCGATCACAGCACCAAAGTGGCTGAAAAAATCAGAATCTCTGGCGGCGGCAGGTGCAACTTCACCAACCGACTGATCGATGCCAGTGCGCCCCACAAACATTTTCTAAGCGACAACCCGCACTTCTGCCGAAGCGCCTTGTCTCGCTATACCGCGCAAGACTTCATTGAATTGATGCAGTCTTATGACATTCCTTTTCACGAAAAGCACAAAGGCCAATTGTTTTGCGACAGGTCGGCTGAAGACTTGATTCAAATGCTTTTGAAGGAATGTGACAAAGGGAACGTCTTGCGATGGCAAGGCTGTGCCGTCAAAGCCGTCACACAAACTGAAACAGGCTACCAACTGCAAACGGCCCAAGGCGAGGTTCAAGCCCGGGCGGTGGTCATTGCCACGGGCGGTTTGTCCATCCCCCAAATTGGTGCCAGCGACTTTGGTTATCGCATTGCTGAACAATTTGGCTTGCGCTTGGTTGCCAGACGCCCAGCCTTGGTGCCCCTGACTTTTGATGGCGACGAATGGGCTCCCTACGCCAGCCTCGCGGGACTGTCCTTGCCTGTCAGCATTGAGACGGGTGCCAAAAAAGCCCGGATGAGTTTTGACGAGGACCTGCTTTTTACGCACCGCGGTTTGTCCGGCCCCGCTGTTCTGCAAATTTCCAGTTACTGGCGCGAAGGTCAAGCGCTGCATTTAAACCTTGCCCCTCAAGAAAACATCGAGTCCTCCCTCAAACAGGCCAAATCGAGGTCCAAGAAACTCATCGTCAATGAGTTGGGCGCCTGGGTCCCTCACCGCTTGGCCGATGCCTGGGTGGCCCAAGACCCCCAATGGCAACGCCCTGTGGCCGAGGCCAGCGACAAGGCCTTGACCCAATTGGCCCAAAAACTCAGCCATTGGCCCCTCACCCCCAATGGATCGGAAGGCTACAAAAAGGCCGAGGTCACTTTGGGCGGGGTCGACACCCGGGATTTGTCGTCCCAAACCATGGAATCCAAGCAGCCCGGCCTTTATTTCATTGGGGAAGTGGTCGATGTCACGGGCTGGCTGGGTGGCTACAACTTTCAATGGGCTTGGGCCAGTGCCTTTGCTTGCGCCCAAGGGCTGAAGCAAAAACTCGAAAATGCCCCTTAAATTGCCCTTTTCAACCGAAAACTTAGGGCTATAATCTCAGGCTTTGCTGGCAATCCTCCGTCTGCCAAATACTAGTTCGTGACGGGGAACCCGCCGAAACTGCTTGTAAGGGCCCGATCTTCCCTCTCAATGTCAGTCGGCATATTTTGGAACCATTGAAATCCATGACCACCATTCGCGTGAAAGAAAACGAGCCGTTTGACGTAGCACTTCGCCGCTTCAAGCGCACCATTGAAAAACTCGGTCTGTTGACTGATTTGCGTGCCCGTGAGTTTTATGAAAAACCCACAACAGAACGCAAGCGCAAAAAAGCGGCCGCTGTGAAGCGCCACTACAAGCGCGTGCGCAGCATGCAATTGCCCAAGAAGTTGTACTAATCTGCTTTAGCAATTCGTTCACTTCGTTCAAAGACATCAGCCTTTGAACACGCAAAGCCCTTCGGGGCCTTGCAATAGCCCGCTAGAGGACGCTCAAGCGGGTTTTTTATTGTTTGAAATGATTTAAGCTTCTTTTGTGCAAGCAACCGATCCCTTAGGAAACACCATGAGCCTCAAAGACCAAATTACTGAAGACATGAAAACAGCCATGCGTGCCAAGGACACCGCACGCTTGGGCACCATTCGTTTGTTGCTGTCAGCCATGAAGCAAAAAGAAGTCGATGAGCGCGTGGTGCTCGACGATGCAGCCGTCGTGGCCATCGTCGACAAATTGGTCAAACAGCGCAAGGATTCCATCGCGGCATTTGAACAAGCTGCAAGGCAAGATTTGGTCGACATTGAAAAAGCCGAGATGATGGTCTTGCAAACTTATTTGCCCGCCCGCATGTCTGCCGAAGAAGTAACAGCTGCCGTTCAAGCCATCGTCGCCTCATTGGGCGCCAAAGGTCCTGGCGACATGGGCAAGGTAATGGGTGCCGTCAAAACGCAGTTGGCCGGTAAAGCGGACATGGGCCAAGTTTCAGCCGCCGTCAAAGCCGCCCTCGCCGGTTGATTTAAATGGGGTCAGATCAACATTAATTTGGTCAATTCAAAGGGCTAAAGGCTGAGGGGGGCTTCCTCATACTGGGGTACCAGAAATCGTTCAGCCCCCCTCAGCCTTTAGCCCTTCGAATTGGAAATTAATGTTGATCTGACCCCGATTAATTAACCTCGATTAAATCTTCGAGCTCATGATCATGGCGCTGCCCGCCACAGTCATGGCACCGCCCCACCAGGCACCAGCTGCAGGTTGCCTTCGATAGACCGCCCACAGCAACGGCAAGAGCAAGACCGGTGCGATCGACGAAAAGATGGCAACCAAATTGGCTTGCCCTGTCTTGAGTGCCTGCAATATCAAAGTCATGCCAATGACCATGGAGATGCCAGCACTCAGAGCGGTGTTCAACAGCGTTTTCCAATTGAGGGGATTGGCCAACTTTGCCAAGCCAAGCCCCGCCCACAGCAACAACAAGTGCGCGACAAAACTGGCAGTTGCCCTCACAGCTGAAGCCGCCACAGCATCAATGCCTGTGCTCATCAAGGGCTTGATCATGAGCGTTGCAACGGCTTGGCCCACCGCCGCCAACAAACCCATTGCAACCCCCATCCAGAGTGTGCCTTGCGTGCTTTCCCATGCATGGGTTTCCTCGCCTCTTCGACCCCACACAATGGCCACCATCACGCCGGAAACCAAAACACCACTGCCCATCAGGGTCATGCCCCAAAGTGTTTCCCCCAAAAACAACCATGCAAATAATGCAGAGAAGAGCGCATGGGTTGCAAACAAAACACCCGATCGACGCGGCCCCAATCGGTTCATGCACACGAACAAAGCCGTGTCGCCGACCAAGATGCCCACCCAACTCGACACTGACAACCATGCAATATTTTCTAGTGTGAGTTCTGGCCAGCGGCCTACATAGAAGGCGGCCATCCACAACATGCACATGGCAAAAAACAACCGCCATCGGGTAAATGCAAATGCACCCATCGTGTTGGATGCATTGGCCGAAAACAACGCACCCACAGCCCAGCAGCCAGAGGCCATGGCTGCCAGCAGCTCAGGCGCAAGCATCAACTGCCCGCAACCTTCATGCGATTAATAAGCACCGAGCCCAAAGTTTTGGCGCCGTAGTTGTAAGTGTCGGCACCAATGGCTTCAATGCCCTTGAACATATTTTTCAAATTGCCAGCAATGGTAATTTCATGAACAGGAAAAGCAATTTCGCCGTTCTCTACCCAGAAGCCCGATGCGCCTCTGGAATAGTCGCCTGTGACATAGTTCACGCCCTGCCCCATCAACTCAATCACAAACAGACCGGTACCCAATTTTTGAAGCATGGCTTTCAAATCGTCTTCGGATCGTGTGAGTTTGGATGACATGATTAAATTGTGCGAGCCACCGGCATTGCCCGTGGTTTTCATGCCCAGCTTGCGCGCGGAATAGCTGCTCAAAAAGTAGCCTTCCACACGGCCACCAGAAACCACCTTGCGCTTCAAACCGCGAACACCCTCATCGTCGAAAGGCGAGCTGCCTTTGCCGCGCAATACATGAGGATCTTCCAAAATATCAACGTGCTTGGGAAACACTTGTTTGCCCAAAGAGTCCAACAAAAAGCTGCTCTTTCGATACAGGGAGCCACCACTGACAGCCTGTACAAAACCACCTAGCAGGCCTGCGGCTACTGGTGATTCAAACAAGACGGGACATTCGGTGGTGGGTATTTTTCGGCTACCTAACCGACTTAATGCGCGCTCTGCGGCGTAGCGTCCAACCGCCTCAGGCGATGCCATTTGATCGGCCGCGCGCATGGATGTGAACCACGCATCGCGCTGCATTTCTGCATGCTTGCCGGGCATGGCGGCAATGGGGGCAACTGACATGCTGTGCCTCGAACTGGCATAGCCGCCCCGGAAACCATGCGTGTGCGCGCTGAAAAAATGACTTTGCTGTGCAGAAACACCTGCACCATCGCTGTTAGTAATTCGGCGACTTGTTTTCAGGGCCGCAGCTTCGCAAGCCAAGGCCAATTGAGCCGCCTCTTCGCTGTTGATTGACCAAGGATGGAATAAATCCAATTCAGGTTGATCTTTGGCGATGTCTTCTTCATCAGGCAATCCTGCGGTGGGATCTTCTGCTGTGAAACGGGCAATGTCGAATGCCGCTTGAACCGTTTGTTGAATGGCTTTCTCAGAAAAGTCTGAGGTACTGGCATTGCCTCGGCGGTGTCCCACATACACCGTGACACCCAAAGATTTGTCGCGATTGCGCTCAACTGTCTCTAGCTCGCCCTTGCGAACACTGACACTCAAACCACATCCTTCAGAAGCTTCTGCACCCGCGTCGGTTGCGCCAATCTTTTTGGCATGTTTCAAGGCAGAATCAACCAATCCCTCGAAATAGTTTCGGCTGTAGCTAAAACCATCGTTGGCCTGTGCGTTCAAATCTTGCTTGGATGCCTTGGTTTTTTTTGTCATGGGGGTTGGATTCTTCAAAACGGTCATTTCATACAATTCTAGGTCACGGCTATGATACTTGCCGTCCCGCAATAAGGCTTCAGCGCTCACATGTCTCGTAAATTCAAAAAAGGTTATTTTGTTCAAGGTCAATTTGTTGCCGAAGGCAGCGAGCTTGATCTTGAGCTCAAACGCGAACTTAAGGGTGGCAGCGATGAGCCCAGCCGTACCGAGCTGAAGCGTGAGAGCGACGAGTTGCAAAAGCTTGGAGAAAGTCTACTCACCCTCAGGGCCGATTTGATGGCCAAAGTCGACTTACCAGAGAAACTGGTGGAAGCCGTCGCTGAAGCCAAACGGATCACTAATTTTGAAGGCAAACGTCGCCAAATGCAGTTCATCGGCAAGCTGATGCGAAAACTGGACGACGATGCGGTTGAAGGCGTCAGAGCGGCTCTGCTAGAGCAAAGCCAAGGATCTGCACAAGAGACATTGCAACTGCATTTGGCAGAACAATGGCGTGATCGACTCATCAAAGATGACGATGCCTGCGGCGAATGGCTGCAAAGCTTTCCCGACACCGACAGCCAACAGCTGCGCGCCCTGATTCGACAAGCACGCAAAGACGCGCCTGCCATCACTGCCGCGAGTGTTTCGCAAGGCCTAGCGCCTCGACAAAGCCGTGCCTACCGCGAAATTTTCCAATTGGTTCGTGCTGAGCTCAGTCAAGCGCAAGGCGACCCTGCTGACGCCGACGATCAAGGCGACAACAACTGAGTTCCATTCAACACATTCACCATCATGTCAGCGCAACACGACCCCGTCAAAATAGGCATCGTCTCCATCAGCGACCGCGCCAGCACTGGCGTCTACGAAGACAAGGGCCTACCCGCCCTGCAAACATGGCTAAGCAAAGCCTTGAAAAATTCGCTGCAATTTGAAGCGAGACTGATTCCAGACGAGAAAGAACGCATCAGCGCCACCTTGGTTGAACTGGTTGATGCTGGTTGTAGTTTGGTACTGACCACTGGCGGTACGGGCCCAGCCATTCGCGACGTCACACCTGAAGCCACATTGGCCATCGCCGACAAAGAGATGCCAGGCTTTGGTGAACAAATGCGTCAAATCAGTTTGAAGTTTGTGCCAACGGCCATCTTGTCTCGCCAAGTGGCCGTTATCCGCGGCCAAAGCCTGATCATCAACTTGCCTGGTCAACCCAAATCCATTGCCGAAACGCTGGAAGGTTTAAAAGACAGCCAAGGTCAAAGTTTGGTTCATGGCATTTTTGCAGCCGTGCCCTACTGCATTGATTTGATTGGCGGACCTTACCTAGAAACCAACGATGAGGTTTGCAAAGCTTTCAGGCCCAAATCGGCCATTCGGCCACCAGCGAACTGAAAATTTATTTGCCAACCAGCTGATTTAATTTTTCAGCTTCAAACGTTTCATGCCTGGCTGCATCGCCTGGCATTTGAATACTGGCTGATTTGCCAGCGTTCTCGTTCATTTTTTCAAGCGCTTGCCACAGCATGGCAATTTGATGTTCTTGATTGGCTGCGTTGTCAATCAGACCGCGCATGGCTTGCGACAAGGGATCGTCGTTTTGCGTCACGCCATACGCAGAAAAACCCATTTTTGAAGCCGTGGCCTCGCGCTGAACGTCGGCATCTTCTTGAATGATACGGGCAGGATTTCCGACGGCAGTTGGCCCTGCAGGAACCGGCTTGGTCACCACTGCATTGGATCCCACTTTGGCACCATCACCCACCGTGAAGCCACCCAAGACTTTGGCCCCAGCTCCAATTACCACATCCTTGCCCAATGTGGGATGGCGCTTTTCACCCTTGTATAGCGATGTGCCGCCCAGAGTAACGCCGTGATAAATGGTGCATCCATCGCCAATTTCGGCAGTTTCGCCAATCACGATGCCCATGCCGTGGTCAAAAAATACACGTTCGCCCAACTTGGCACCCGGATGAATTTCAATGCCGGTGACCCAACGAGAAAAGTTGGAAATGAAACGTCCTAACCATTTGAAGTCTGCGCGCCAGCAGGCATTGGCCCAACGGTGCATGACCACGGCGTGCAAACCTGGATAGCAAGTTAACACCTCCCAAGCTGTTCGCGCAGCTGGGTCACGGTCGAGAATGCATTGGATGTCGGAATGAAGACGTGAAAACATAATTTAATCGCTCAGGTGCAAGTCTACCTTTTTGACTGAGCTGTTTCGATCATGGCCTTAGCAACACCTCTCAAAATATGGATTTCTTCAGGTGTCAAATTGGCACGGTTGAACAGCTGATTCAACCGTGGCATCAGTTTTTTGGGCGCTTCAGGATCTAAAAAGCCAATCTCAACCAATGCTTTTTCCAAGTGCCCCAACAGGCCAGCGACTTGAGCGGCGTCGGCCAACTCGGCCTCAGGAACAGGTGAAGCAACCGGAAATCCGCCCAAGGCCAAACGCCATTCATAAGCCACCAATTGCAAAGCGGCCGCCAAATTCAAGGAGCCAAACTGTGGGTTGGTTGGAATAGACAAGGCCACGTGACATTTGTAAACATCCTCGTTTTTCATGCCAAAACGTTCTGAACCAAACAGGAAGGCGATGCCAGACATAGGTTCTGCAGGTTTTGTATTCTCTAAACCCATCTGAGTTTGAGATCGGCCCAATAGGCGTTCAAAGTGTTCGCGGGGCGAGCGTGTTGGCGGTCCAAAATCTCTGGGTGTCATGGCCGTGGCGCACAAGTGAGACATACCATCGACTGCCTCCTCTAAGGTGTCGACAATGCGGGTTTTGTCCAGAACGTCGTTGGCGCCACTGGCCCTTTGAATGGTCTCTTCCTTGCGCAACACATTGGCATAGCGAGGTGCCACCAGCACCATTTCATCAAATCCCATGACTTTCAGAGCACGGGCCGCTGCCCCGACATTGCCGGGGTGGCTGGTTTCAATCAAAATAAATCGGGTTCGCATAGGCGACATTGTCACAGACCCTGTCGCCTCAAAATGACCAAAAACCAGGCCAATCGGCTCTGAGCCCTTCAATTTCATGGGAAAATGTGGCATTCGCCTCTGTCATCGCACGGAGGACCTCCGTTTTTGCTCTTAAAAATTCATGTCGACCAATCTCCACCCCATGCTCAACGTAGCCGTCAAGGCTGCACGCGCCGCCGGCGCCATCATCAACCGCGCCGCTCTGGACGTGGAGGCTGTTCGAATTTCGCAAAAACAAGTCAACGACTTTGTGACTGAGGTCGACTTGGCCAGCGAAAACGCCATCATCGAAACCTTGCTGACTGCCTATCCGCATCACGGCATTTTGGCAGAAGAGTCTGGCAAAACACACGGCAACCCCGATGCCGACCATGTTTGGATCATCGACCCTCTTGATGGCACCACCAACTTCATTCACGGCTTTCCTGTTTATTGCGTCAGCATTGCGCTAGCCGTCAATGGCAAAGTCGAACAAGCCGTGGTCTACGACCCCTCACGCAACGATTTGTTCACGGCCACCAAGGGCCGCGGCGCTTACATGAACGACCGCCGCTTGCGCACCAGCAAGCGCACGCAAATGCATGAATGTCTGATCTCCACCGGTTTCCCTTTCCGTCCGGGTGACAACTTCAATCAGTATTTGCGCATGATGGGCGATGTGATGCAACGCACTGCTGGCCTCCGCCGCCCTGGTGCCGCCGCTTTGGATTTGGCCTATGTGGCTGCTGGTTTTACAGATGCGTTCTTTGAAACAGGCTTGCAGCCTTGGGACGTCGCAGCAGGTTCTTTGTTGGTCACGGAGGCCGGCGGCCTGGTCGGCAATTTCACAGGCGAGGCCGACTTCTTGGAGCAAAAAGAATGCTTGGCGGGCACCCCCAAAATTTATGGCCAATTGGTGCCGATCCTCAGCAAATACAGCAAGTTTGCCAGCGCTGGCGAAAAAGCGTCTGTGCGTGCTGCCGATGCCAAAGATGCTGAGGCAATTCAAGCACGCCAAGACTCAACCGACAGTCCCTTTTAAGCCATGACAGACGCGCTCGACTTGAGTGCCCACACCCCCATGATGCAGCAGTATTTGCGCATCAAGGCGGAGTTTCCTGACACCCTGGTTTTTTACCGAATGGGTGACTTTTACGAATTGTTCTTTGAAGACGCCGAGCGAGCTGCCGGCCTCATGGACATCACCCTCACTCACCGCGGCCAAACGGCTGGCAAACCCATTGCCATGGCGGGTGTGCCTTTTCATTCTGTTGAAAACTACCTGGCCAAGCTCATCAAGTTGGGCGAATCGGTCGCCATTTGCGAACAAGTGGGCGATGTCGCCACCAGCAAAGGCCCCGTTGAACGCAAGGTGGTACGGGTTGTCACACCAGGCACCCTCACAGACACCGAGTTGTTGTCCGACAAAAACGAAGCCATTTTGTTGTCGCTGCACATTGCGCCTCGCAATGTCTGCGGTTTGGCATGGCTGAGCGTCACGCAGGGTGTCTTGCACTTGGCTGAATGCACGCATGATGAATTGGCCGATTGGCTTGAGCGCATCGCGCCAAGCGAGCTGTTGGTCAGTGCAGGTATCACCCCCAAGTGGGAGCAGCAACTTCAATCCATGCGCCTTGGTCAACGTGGTTTGCCCTTGTCTCTGACTTTGCGTCCCGACTTTCAATACGACACTGGCTTGGGCCACGACAAGCTCATCAAACAACTCAATGTGGCCAGCCTGGCGGCTTGGGATGCCGACAAGCTCAGTCATGCACATGCCGCAGCCGGCGCCTTGCTCACCTATGCAGAACACACGCAAGGCAGAGCGTTGCCCCATGTGTCTCAACTCAAGGTGCAAAAGGCCAATGACCTGATTGATCTGCCCAATAGCACACGCCGTAATCTGGAGCTCACGCAAACATTGCGCGGCGAAGATTCGCCCACTCTTTTCTCTTTGCTAGACACCTGCATGACTGGCATGGGAAGTCGCCAGCTCAAACAATGGCTGCTGAACCCACCCCGAGACCGTCAAATTGCGGCAGATCGATTGGCAGCCATCAGCCAATTGAACGACAACAGCGCAGCTGCCCACAGTGGCGTTGCCATTTGGAATCGACTGCGCGAACAACTCAAAGGCGCAAGCGATGTAGAACGCATCACTGCGCGAATTGCGCTCAGGCAAGTTCGACCCCGTGAATTGGTGGCGCTTAAAAACGCACTCATTCGTTCATCCAAGTTGGCGGTTCATTTGCAAGAAACGCTGGGCCACCTATCGCCTACCAAGCTTTTGCACGACATTCATTTTGATTTGCAGCCACCCACGGGATTGATCGACATCTTGCAACAAGCCTTGCTAGAGGAACCTGCCAATTTGATCCGTGATGGCGGTGTGATGGCGCAGGGTCTGGACGCTGAGCTGGACGAGTTGCGCGCCATCCAAACCAACTGCGATGACTTTTTGCTCGAATTGGAAACGCGCGAAAAAGCGCGAACTGGCATTGCCAATCTGCGCGTTCAATTCAACAAGGTGCATGGCTTTTACATCGAAGTGACACAAGGTCAAATCGACAAAGTCCCCGACGACTACCGTCGTCGCCAAACATTGAAAAATGCAGAGCGTTTCATTACGCCTGAGCTCAAAGCGTTTGAAGACAAGGCCTTGTCTGCTCAAGAGCGCGCACTTGCCAGAGAAAAGTATTTGTACGAGCTCTTGCTGGACAGACTGCAAATTCACATTCAAACGCTCACCAAATTGGCGCAAGCCATGGCGCAATTGGACGCCCTGTGCACACTCACTGAGCGTGCGGCCACCCTCAATTGGTGCGCCCCCCAATTTGCCAAAGAGCCCTGCATAGAGATTCGCCAAGGACGTCATCCAGTGGTTGAAGCGCGCTTGGCCGAAACCTCGGGTGGCAGCTTCATTGCCAACGATTGCCTAATGCACAGCAAGCAACGCCTGCAAATCATCACGGGCCCCAACATGGGGGGCAAATCAACCTACATGCGGCAGGTGGCATTGATTGTGCTTTTGGCAAGCATCGGCAGTCATGTGCCCGCCAGCAGTTGCAGGTTAGGCCCCATTGACGCCATTCACACGCGCATCGGCGCTGCCGATGACTTGGCCAATGCGCAATCAACCTTCATGCTGGAGATGACAGAAGCCGCTCAGATTTTGCAC
>JACCEB010498774.1_pt1 | contig 18126 bp, 14 predicted proteins | sample 7454761 | NCBI WGS metagenome assembly JACCEB01 (sample SAMN15323454, study PRJNA562643) | freshwater metagenome | isolation source: river surface water | place: USA:Blue River Watershed | collected 2017-08-18 | reverse complement strand
GGGAGACATCTCGTTCATAGCCTTTGGTATCGGCATAGCGTGCGAGGTCAAGCCACCAGGTAGCCCATTTTTCGCCATAGGCTTCGGAATCGAGTAGCTGATCGACGGCTTGTTCGTAGCTTATTTTACCGGCCGAAAAGTCACTTACTAGGGTTTGGGATGGGGGCAATCCGGTAATGTCCAAAGCAACTCGACGGAGAAGCCTCATTGGATCCTCTTTTGGAGCAGGACTTAGCCCTTGGGCTGTCAGTTGCTCCTGCACAAAATAGTCGATTGCTGCGGGTGAATTGCTAGTGCTGCCTCCCAAGCCTGCGGTGGTCAAGTTACTCGGAAGTTGGGGCGCTTTTACGGGTTCATAGGCCCAATGCTTTCCCCATTTAGCTCCTTGGTCAATCCAGTTCTTGAGGAGCTCAATCTCTTCTTCTGAGAGTTGCGCGCGCTGGTAAGGCATCCGCATCTCGGGATCGGCATGGGTGAGGCGCTTGATCAGTTCACTTGAGGAAGCACTGCCGGGAACGATGGCTGGGTGACCTGATTCGGTAGGCGCTAGGGCATCCTCTTCAAAAAGAAGGCTGAATCCCCCACTTTTTTTCACGCCTCCATGGCAGGAGATGCAATGTTTATTGAGTATGGGTTTGATGTCGCTACTAAAATCCACCTCTTTTTTTGGGCCAAAAAAGAAAAACCCAATGAGGGTAAGGCCTATCAAAACAGAAAAAAGTAACGCGAGGCGGTTGGTGAACATTTTTCAAAATGGAATGATGAAAATTATCCAATTTCAAAATAGAATACAAGCATTCTGGTGGGAGGGATTGAATTACCCATTTCCATTCCTATTCAATCCCATGGTTAAAACCAGGGGCAATAAATGAACCGTCCACAACGCGGACTCGGAAGTGGATAGATTGATAGTAATCAAGAAAATTGGATTGAGTGTTGTAAGCACGACCCATCCCTACCCAGCCAATTCATTGGCTGGGTGGCTGAGCAGGGCGAGGCAAAGCTAGCGCTAAATGATCCCAAGGAAAAACCCCTAGAAGACAACCCTTTTTTCCTTACTTTAGCCTCGTATGGACAGCAACTCATCCACTCTGAACAGAAGTCTTGGCCTAGTGGGTTTGACCGCCACGGGCGTCTGTTCCATGATCGGCGCCTCGATCTATGTGGTTCCCTTCATGATTCAACGGAATGTTCCTGGAATCGGACCCTATGTACTTCCTGCCTTTTTGTTTGCCTCGATTCCCGCAATTTTTGCAGCACTGGCCTATTCCATGTTGGCATCAGCCATGCCCAGAGCGGGAGGCTCCTACCTGTATGCCAGCAGGTCCCTGCACCCTTTTTGGGGATTTGTAGCAAGCTTTTCACAATGGTTTGGCCTATCCATCGTCATTGGCGTGATTGCCTACGTAGTGGTTCCCTTTTTTAGGGATGTTGCCTACGCCTTGGACTGGTCCATACTGGCCAACTGGCTGGATCAAGGACTGGTCCGAGTGGTACTCGCATTGGTTCTCCTCTGGTTTTTTATAGGAATCAATATCCTTGGACTATCCTTCTACGAGCGAACGCTCATTCCACTAATGGTATTGATGTTTGTTTTGGGATTTGTAGTGATTGTGGCAGGTTTGAGCTACAGCCAGGGGGAGTATTTGACGGCCCTGGCTACCCAAGTCGGAAGGCAGGTGGACCTGATCGAGATCCCCTTTAATTGGACCACTTTTCTATCGGCATCGGCTATTTTGTTCTCAAGCTACATTGGTTTCGACTCAATCGCTCAGGCGGGTGGGGAGGCAAAAAATCCGGTTCGAAACCTGCCCAGAGCCATTGGATTGGCCATTACGATAGTTGGCTTCTTCTACATTTCCTTTACCTATGCCGTCTACCACACCGTTCCTTGGCAATTTGTGGCCGAGGAAGCCCAATCCAAAGACCTGACAGCCGCCGGACTCCTTTCTTTGCTTCTTCCCTCCGGAATCGGCATTGCGATACTTTTGGGTGCCGCCATTGCCCTCCTCAACGATCTACCGGCGATGATCCTATCCGTTTCACGCCTCGTATTTGCCTGGGCTGAGGACGGGATTTTTCCAAAAAAGCTGGCTGCTATCCATCCCAAGTACCAGACGCCCGTGCCGGCCATTCTTTTGAGCGGAGCGGTTTCTTCCATAGGAATATTGGGCAGCCACTTTGCGGGCGACTTCTTCCTTGGCATCGACATCATGGTCACTTCCATGCTCGTCAATTTTATATTTATGTGCCTTTCTGTGGCCTGGCTACCCAAAAGAAACCCAACGCTGGCAACCCAAATTCTGATTTTTCCTAACCCGATCCTTCGGGCGATTATCGTCGGAATCGGCCTAATTTTCCTACTCTCCTTTTTAGGCATCCACACCTACAAGGATTTGAATGCATCGGTCGATGGATGGTATTTTCATTCCACTTGGATCTGGTTGCTTGTGATGGGGATGGCTTCTCTCTTGTTTTTTTTCCGTTGGAAAAAACTCAATGAAGCAGACCCTAACCTACTCGAAAAATTTTCAAAATTACCCTAAGAAACGATGACCCTCTCAAAATATACGGAACTCGCACCTGGCCTAACGATCAGCAGAGCACTCACAGGACTTTGGCAGATTGCAGATCTCGAACGAGATGGCAACAAGGTCAACGCTTCGGAAGCCGCGAGGCACATGAAAGCCTATGTGGATGCGGGGTTTACCACCTTTGACATGGCGGACCACTATGGCTCGTCCGAGGAAATCACGGGGGTATTCCGAGACACCTACGGCACAGTTGCTACCCAATTTTTTACCAAATGGGTTCCCTCACCGGGCAAAATCACTGCCACCCAAGTAAGAGAGGCGGTAGAAAAAGCACTGCGCAGAATGAAGACCGAGCGGATCGACCTGATGCAGTTTCATGCTTGGCAATATGCCCACCCGAGCTGGGTAGACTGCCTTTTTTGGTTGCAGGAACTCAAGCAGGAAGGATTGATCGGACATTTGGGGGTAACCAATTTTGATACGGCCCACCTTCAGATCGTGGTCAATTCTGGGATAGAAGTGGTTTCCAACCAGGTATGTTACTCCCTGCTGGATCAACGCGCTGCTGGCGAAATGACCAGCCTCTGTTTGAAACATGGAGTGAAGCTGCTGGCATTCGGAACCGTGGCGGGAGGCTTTCTTTCAGAGAAATGGCTAGGCAAACCCGAGCCCGTATTGAATGAGTCCCTGACCTGGTCTCAAATGAAGTACAAACGCTTCATTGACGCTGCCGGAGGATGGGAACGCTTCCAAAACCTCCTCCAAACACTACAGCCGATTGCACAAAAACATGAGGTGAGCATCGCTGCTTTGGCGAGTCATTACATGCTCTGCCAGCCGGCCGTGGCAGGCGTGATCATCGGGGCGCGTTTGGGGCAAAGTCAACATGTTGCCGAAAACGAGCGGTTGTTCTCGATCCAACTCGATGCAGCAGACCAATCCAAAATCCAAAGCGCCTTGAGTAGCCTCCAGAAAATCCCTGGAGATTGTGGGGATGAGTACCGAAAGGCACCTTTCCTAACCGCATCGGGGGACCTTAGCCACCACATCGATACCTTGCCCAGTCCTTACCCTACTGTCGAGGGAGCAGATGGGCGCATCAAAGCGCTGAGCGGCACCATTTGGGAAGATATCGCAGGATTCAGCAGGGCCGTCCGCAAGGGAAATCATATTATGGTATCCGGCACTACTGCCACGCATGGAGCGATTCGCATGGGAGGAGATGATCCTGCCGCACAAATGCATTTTATTATTGACAAGGTCGAAGGAGCAATTCGTGCGCTTGGAGGCAGCCTGGAGGATGTGGTGCGCACGCGGATTTTTGTGCAGCGGGAGTCGGATTGGGAAGCCATCTCTCGAGCCCATGGACAGCGCTTTGCTGGGATTCAACCCGCGAATACCTTGGTGCAGGCCACCCTAATTGGGGAGGGCTACTTGGTCGAGATGGAAACAGATGCCCTGCTTTCTTAGGAAGTACGCTTGAAGCAAACTACTCGAGTAATCAGATCTCGTGACTGTCGATTATCGATTTAACCTTGTTTTTTTAAGATGGAGTACGATTCCTGGGGCATCCGTTTTATGGATCCGGATTTACACTCATTCTTTTGTTGACCCTCCAAAGCATAAGGCTGGATCAGGAGGTCGACAGGTAAGTTCAAGCCTTCCGAGAGGTTCCGGATCATGTCGATTGTCAATCCTCTTTTTTTGGTTAAAACAAGGCTAACGGTTGTTTTACTGCCGATAAAGGGAATAAGGTCCTTGTCTTTCAGCCCTTTTCTTTCCATCGTTTCTTTGACCGCTTCGATCGGATCGGGAAGCGAAATGGGGTAATGCTCCTTTTCGTATTCCTCGATTAAGAGCACCAACAGTGCTGCTTCCATTCCCTCCGAACTTGCAGGGTCTGCTTCGAAGATTTTGGAAAGTCGGGCAAGGGATTGCTCGTATTCCTGTTCCGTAGTAATTAATTTATCCCACTTCATAAGGTATAAGGTTGCATGTTAAAATTGGTCTACCGTAGCGGCGTCTATTCGATTGTATTCAGCATGAGTGCCTATAAACTTGATAAACACCCACTGCCTTGGGTAACTCATTTGAACAATTAAGCGGTACTTATTTCTTGCTATGTTGAACACCACCCGATTGTTTTTAACTGGATCAGCATCCGGAAAATCCTGTAAAACATCCGACGGTTTCAGCCAAACAGTATGCTTGGTAACCATAATCCAGTATTGTAGGCTTGTTTTTGAGTTAGGATGCTTTTCGTAAAACTCGACCAGATGTTTTAATGAAATGATGTTTTTCAAGGCAATGCGATTGAAAGTGGAAAGGTATCCGTAAAGTTTTCATTTTGAAAACTTTTTGTTTATTTTTTTCAGTTAAAATTTTAAAATCATATTTTGGTTGCAAATTCTTCCGTGTAGCCTAGCACCTATCAAAGCTCGGCTCTACCCTACTTTTACGGGGTTCAGGATTTGAAAAAACAATGTGAAAAAATAGCTTTAAGAAAAATCTGAGGCACTAAGTCCTCAAACCCATTAACGGCATACACCAAAAAAGGATACCTAAAGAACAAAAAACAGGCCGCTGGAAGAAAATTTAACTCACCGCATTCCGTCTAGGGTAAAGCAGCCCTCTTTCCTTCAAGGTAAAGAAGCCTTAAAAACCCTCAAATACCCCCGCACTTTTTCAAAAATTCCCTGACTTTGGAAGATAGAAAAGCAGATTTAACTATATTTCTGTCAACCCATTAACCGCATCACATGACTTCTTCTTGGAAAATTATCCTGCTCCTTGTGCCCTTTGCTTGGGCCTGTAGCGCAGCAAAACAACAGGCGCTGCCCGGTATTCTCGAAGAGGTAGTTGTGCGGAGGGATAGCTGGGGCATCAACCATATTGAAGCCAAAAATGAACGGGATCTATTCTTTTCTCAAGGCTACCTCGCTGCAAAGGATCGCCTGTTCCAATTCGAACTCTGGCGCCGAAAAGCCTCCGGCACCACCGCGGAGCTGGTCGGGCCAGCAGGACTGAAAAGTGATATCGGTGCACGCTTGCTTCGCTACCGAAAAGACATGGACGTGGAATTAAACCACTACCATCCCCGAGGCAAATTAATTATCGAATCCTATGTGGCAGGCGTGAATGCCTATATTAAAGAAACTCGCAAAGACCCTGCACTCCTCCCTTTTGAATTTACCAAACTAGGAATAAAACCTGGCCTCTGGACCCCAGAGGTGGTCGTTTCCCGACACAACGGCATTCGCTCCAACGTCGAACAAGAACTGTCCATCGGACGAGCCCTTGCCCATGTCGATGCCCAAAAAATTAAGGAACTGCTCTGGTTTCACCCGGGCGACCCAGATTTGACGCTCGATCCAGCCATAGACCCGAACTGGCTGGCTGCTGACTTGCTTGACTTGTACCTCGCCGTGGGGGAAGACATCCCTTTTGAAGGCCTGTTTGAAACCGAAGAAATGCCCGAGGGAAGCAACAATTGGATCATCAGCGGAGCGCGTACCCAAAGCGGATTTCCAATTCTTGCCAATGATCCACACAGAAAGATAGCCCTCCCTTCTTTGCGTTACATCGTGCACTTGAAAGCACCAGGTTGGAATGTGATCGGAGGCGGTGAACCCGTGATTCCCGGTGTTTCCATCGGTCACAATGACCATGGGGCTTGGGGGCTGACTATTTTCCAAAGCGATGCCGAGGATCTCTATGTGTACGAACTCAATCCCGACAATCCCAACCAATACAAGTACCAATCCAAATGGGAAGACATGACCTTGATTGAGGAGCGGATTGCCATCAAAGGGCAGCCGGACAGCCTAGTCACGCTGCGCTACACCCGACACGGACCAGTGACCTACCTAGACACCCAAAACCATCGTGCGGCAGCGGTGCGCGTGGCATGGCTGGAACCCGGTGCTGCGCCCTACCTTGCTTCGCTGCGGATGAACCAGTCGACCAATTGGGCGGAATTTCAAGAAGCGTGTACCTACAGCTTTATCCCTGGAGAAAACATGATCTGGGCGGATAAAACCGGAACCATCGGTTGGCAAGCGGTGGGCATCACGCCCAAACGACCTAATTTTAGCGGCATGGTCCCCGTACCTGGAGATGGACGTTACGAATGGGATGGGTATTGGCCAAATTCCTTGAAGCCCAGCCTGACCAATCCTGAAAAAGGATTTTGGGCTACCGCCAACCAGCACGTGACACCTGCGAATTACCCTTATCCCGAAGCGCTTGCGTTTACCTGGGCAGATCCCTTTCGTGGAGACCGCGTCAATGAGGTACTCGCACAGGACAGCAGCGCCACGCTCGCTAAGTCCATGGCCCTTCAAGTCGATGTCACTGCCCTTCCTGCCCGTCAGCTCACGCCCCTTCTGCTACAAGCGCCCATCACCGATCCAAAGGCAATGGAAGCACTGGAATGGATGAAGAATTGGGACTACCAACTTCTTCCTGAAAGTGTAGCCGCCGGGTTGTATGTGGCCTGGGAAAGAGCCTTGGTAAAGGAAGTGCGCAAGCGACTGGTGCCGCAGGCCGTGCAAGGGCTTATCCAACCTCCACTAACCCAAATCATCCGTTGGATGCATCAACCCGAGTTAGTTTTTAAAGAAAATGCCATCCCGCAGCGAGACCAGCTCTTGGCGCAAACTTGGGCTACTGCCTTGGATGACCTTGCCAAGCAACTGGGACCCAAACTCACCGACTGGGTATACGGACAAGCTGCTTACAAGCACATTGCCTTGCAGCATCCTTTGTCAAAATGGGTAGATGCCCAAACGCAGCAACAAATTGATTTGGGTCCGCTGCCACGGGGCGGCTATGCCCATACCCCTGCAGCCAATGGCTCGGGAAATAATCAAACTGCAGGCGCTAGCTTCCGCATGGTGACCGACCTAGCGGATTGGGATTTGACGCAAATGACCAACACCCCTGGGCAGTCGGGGGATCCGCGAAGTCCTTTTTACCAAAACTTATTTGAGGACTGGGCCAAGGACCGCTATTTTCCAGCCTATTTTTCGGATAAAAAGATAAAAAAACACAGTGTGGAGCAGGTGATGTTTAAGCCCAGCCCTAAAAAATAGAAAGAGGCAAGGGAACAAATTTTAAGGCTTGAATCCAAGAAAGTACGGTTTGAGAATCAATGAAGTGGGCTGTCGACTGTGGTTTGTAGACGAGGATCCGCAGTGTTTTACCTTTATTTAATCCCCAGTTAGGCTTTCAGAAAATCTTGAAAATTTATCGAGTAGGTGATCCTAGTTGGGCTTGGTATTCCGAAGGCGTATAGCCTACCCATTTTTTGAAATTTCTGTAAAAAGTTATCCTATTTGTGAATAAGCATCGAGACGCCAAGGAGTCAATGGTACGCGTATCCAAATATCCAGACTTGATCAACTTCAGTGCTAATTTTATTTTCAAATTATTCTGATATTCACTAAATGAGCAAAAAGAATAGTAGGTAAACACATATTTCATGTGACTCTGCGGATAATCTAATTGGAAAGACAGTTCCTTTAATGTGGGTAGAGCCTGGAAATTCTCAAGTAATTCTTCCTCGAATTTTTTAATCGCAAAAATAATTTCATCCACCTTGTGCTTTACTTTTTTTTCCAATTCCAAGTCTTCTAGGTGGGTTGGTTCAAGTTTGGTATTTCGCCAAACGGCCACTTCCTCCTTACTGTTAGTATTGAGATTTTTTAGTAGAAGTTGCTCCCCGTAAAGGATAATAGGATTTTTTAAAATGTAAAAAACAAAAATTAACCACAAGAAAGAAGTTAAACTGTAAAATTGAACAAATAGGCCCTTTACAGTTTCTTGGTTATTGCTTAAAGAAACATAGTTAGATAGGATGTAAATGAAAATAAAAACACAAAAAGTAATTGATGTCCATATTTTTATAGACTCATAGTGTATCAGTTCCCTGTAATTTTTTCGTTTGTAAACAAACTTCCAGACGAGATGGGCAACAATTGCAATGTAGAGTGAGGAAAACAGAAAGAAAACCACTTTAATTAGACTAATATCTAGATCAAGCACTTTACTTATGATGGTAAAAAAAGTGGGGAACGCGAGGTGTAAGATTAGTTTTTTAGAAGGAATATTTTTGTGAAGAAGGTTTACAAAAAATAAATACCCAACAACAAACATAAAATATTGAATCCCAAACTTCCCCACCAAAGGATTCTTAAAAGAAGCAATAAGTTCAAATGATTCAATCCCTTGCAAAAATCGCTGAGCTCCCGCTACCGTTAAAATTAGTAAGAAGTAAACATTCAGCTTTTTATCCTTTTCGCTAGCTATTAACACTACAAAAACAAGCAATAGCAGCGCAAATCCGACAAAAAATGAAAGAAAGGCTGATATCATTTACTAAAGTAGAATTTGTGCAGTTGATGAAGAGAACATAAAGTCGCCCATGTGGGCACTAAATCTTCTAGAATTAGGGGTTGAGGAAATTCTTCACGGCTGAATCCATCCTCTTAGGCTAAAGGTATTTATTTAGTCTAAGATTCAAAACACAAATACACTTAAATGGCAATAGCCTTTTTTTAAGGGGAGGAGATTAGATACTTACTTGTGAAAGGCGAGCAAGAAAAGAGAGTAGAGAGTTTGTCTCCACAATGCCTGTTCCTAGCATGTTCAATGGTTCCCTACTTCTTCATTCTGCTATCGGAGTTCGGTGTTCGACATTTTCTTAAGTATCAAGTAGCTAGTATCCAGTCTGCCGACAGGCAGGCAAGTAGCAAGACATAAAAAACACCCTCCGCGGCCTACCTACCGTAGGCAGGCGGGCAGGCGAAATACTATGGAAATAAACCGAGCTAGCCTGCCTGCGGCAGACAGGCTCGGTGAAATAGTTAATCCTGCTGCAAAATCAACTTATTTCACGGAGCGAAGCGCAGTGTATTTCTACCCTATTTCCATCGTATTTCTACTTTTTACCATATCGCAGCATTCCCCCCAAACAATCTCATACTCACCATAAACTCATGCGTCGGGTTCGGGAGTAGGTAGCTCTGTAGCATCGGCCACTCGTACACGTAGCCGAAGCGGAGCTTTCCTAGGAGTACTCCCAGCTGCGCATTGTTGGCATAGTCCACCCGGTGGCCCCCGCCTACCCAGAACTTATCCTTGAACAAGAACTTCAAGTTAAACTCCACATTCGCCGGTAAGTCCGCCTGCGTTCTCCACATGCCGTTACCGATCACCGTCAGGTTCTCCGTGAAGCGGTTGCGGTAGCCTGCCTGTGCGATGCCTACCCGTGGCTTCTTGTCCATAAACACGTCCCCACTGCTGATGCTTCCCTCGTTGATGTTATTCACTCCATAGGACACATAGTAATTCGGGTGGGTGATCGACATACCGATGTTCAAGTCCAGCACATTCATGTCTGCAAAGCCTCCTACGTACTGGGACAGTGTAGGGTCGTTTGCCTGCTCGGTAGTGAGTCTTGTCCCATCTAGTCGGATGCTGTTGATATTCAATCCTGCGCCCATGCGTAGACCTGCCTTCTCACTTATTTGGATACGGGTAGCATAGCTCAAGATCAGTTCTGATTCGGTAAAGGCCCCGTACTCGTCGTTGAGTAGGTTGACCCCTACTGCATTTTTGCCCAAGTCAGAGGAGCCACCCAGATTGGCGAAGTCGAGTTCTGCGGATATAAAGTAAGTCTTAGGTGCTCCTTCCCAGCCTGCCCATTGGTTGCGGACTAAGCCTTTGACCATAGAGCCCTCGTAAGCCGTCAAGGCAGGGTTGAAGTAGCCCTGCAAGTGGCTAAACTGGGACATGTACTTGCGGGATTGCGCAAATGCTCCTAGGGAAAGTAGCAGGGCAAGGAATAGGGTAGTTATTTTTTTCATAGTAATTTTTTAGCAAGAAATACGATGGAAATATAATTGAAATAGACTCCGCTTCGCTCCGTGAAATAAGTTGAAATAGCAGCAGGATTAACTATTTCACCGAGCTCGCTCGGTCTATTTCCGTCGTGTTTCCATCGTATTTCTCTTTATAATTTCACCGGCCTGCGGCAGGCAGGCGAAGCGGCCCGCCGCGGCGGGTATTTCTGCCCTATTTCCATCGTATTCCTTACCTTATTTCCGTAACAAATTCAACATTCCTCTTCGCATCTCTCCGGTTTCCAGGATCTCAATGGTCCAGAAATACGTTCCATTAGGCATCTCTTTGCCATCAGATGTACCATCCCATCGGATATCTGGATTTTCGGTGTAGAATAATTGGACGCCTCCTCTATCGTATACCGAGATGCGTGCCCCTTCATAGAAGCGGATACCTGGTACTCCCCAGTTGTCGTTGGCGCCATCTCCGTTGGGAGAGAAGCTATTCGTAACAATCAAGGCATTAAAGTCTGGACGTGTTCGTTTGATTTCGAAAAACTTCGTTACGTTATTTCCCTTGCGGTCCAGCACTTGGGCTAGGATCAGAAAGGTATCTTTTCCAGGGGCGCGCTCTGCACTGCTCCAGAACAGGATGTTGTCCTTGATTTCAAAGTAGGGATTGTCATAGCCTGGCCCAAAGAGGTTGGTGAAAAGTGTCGCTTTCTTGGATGTAGTCGTTCGGGAGGTCTTCACGGAAAAGTCTCCGACGGGTATGAAAAATTGAGTCGTGCTCCCCTCAAAGGAAGCATTGCTTAGCGCCAGGTCGAGCACCAGGTGGTCTCGCTCAAGGAAGCCGAAATCTTGCAAAAATCCTGCGGACAGCGTACTTGCAGTAGCGGTGGTATAGAAAGAGATCGAACTCTGCTCCCCTATGCTGTAGGCCAAGGAAAAGTCGGCTGATTGAAAATATCCGCCAGCCACGTGTTGGGTCAAGGGACTCAAACTTTGCCCTTGTAGGGAGGTGGCTGATAAGAGCGCCAAGAATAACAGGGCCAATACCTGACCCCTTATCAAATAAGCAACATTCATTTTCTTACCCAGCTTGGGCACAGGATTTAGAAAACCTTTTGTTTTACCTGGTACTATTCCAGATTCTAAATGATTCATTTTTTAGTATAAAACATTATTTTAAAATTGAAAATCAATAAGTTAGGTCAATTGTCAATTCAAGAATTAAAGTGATTTCTCGCTCATACTCTTAACTAAATAAGTGACGAAAAATCAAAAGTATCGGATGGGTCGAACGGCACGCCGATCGAACTTATCAATAGCACCTGCTGCTCCACGACCAAACCAAAACGCATAAGCAGCTCCTCCTAACTGTGTAGAACTCCAATACCAAGTCATAAGTGTATTATCGTCAAAACCACCTATAAGTACACTATTCGCTTCAACCTTATCCAACTCAACTGAACTAGGTAAAAACCAATCTGAATACCCTCCATTTGTATAATCAAGGGCTGCCTTAGCGGCAATATTTTGCTCGCTACATTCAGCCACAATGTCTAAGGTATTTTGTTCGCCAGTTCCCAATGCGGTTCCATTTGCTCCCGAGAGGATAGGGATGTCATTTTGCTGTGGTGGATCATTTACGCAGCCCCATGCTAATCCTGCACGTTGATTATTGATAAAAATATCTGTTGGCGCCGCAATCAATCCATGTTGCACATTGGGATCATAACCTGGATCACCTTGTTGGAAGATGTAAGCAACTTTTCCCCCTTGGTAACTATCGCCAACTGCCAATGGTGGAGGAGGTACCGACGCTGAATTCCCTACCATATTTCGCCACATTCCTCCTGAATAAACTTCTAATTCACCTCCAACATTTCGGTCACCACAATTCGTGCAAAACACCACAAGACCCGTAACCGGATTGGAGATCGCCTGTCTTTGGGCATAAGTCATCCTTGGCGGTAAAAATCCTTGCGTGGTACTCTGGATTTCGACCTTTGCAGCAGCATTTGGAAGAGTTGTTCCAATACCAACACTAGCGCCATTGTTATGAATATTGCTACTATTCACCACCCATTGGGAACCATTCCAAAATGGGGTATTTCCAGCTGCATTTCCACTACTCAAAAGACCTGTAGCTCCTGTCGCACCCTGAGGCCCTACAGCGCCTGTTAATCCAATAGGACCTGTTGGACCCGCAGGACCAGTTAAACCAGTTGGGCCTTGAGGGCCCGTTAAACCAATAGGACCTTGCGGGCCTGTTGGACCTGCTGGGCCGGTTAACCCAATAGTACCAGCTGGGCCAGTTAAGCCGATAGGGCCTTGAAGGCCAGTTGCTCCAGCTGGACCTTGAAGACCGGTCAAGCCAATTGGGCCTGGAATGCCTTGAGGTCCTGCGGGACCGGCTATACCAGCCGGACCAGCCGGACCTGGAAGGCCTGCAGGGCCAGTTGCTCCCTGTGGACCAACTGCTCCATCATTCCCTGCTGGACCAATTGCACCTGGCAGACCTTGTGGCCCAGCTGGACCTGTAGGGCCTGCTGGGCCAGTTAATCCGATGGGGCCAATTGCGCCAGCCGGACCTGGAAGGCCTTGAAGTCCTTGGGGTCCTGCAACATTGCCTGAAATAGCGGCGAGTTTCGTCTTCTCTGCGGTCGTAAAGTCATTGGAGGATAGCCCTTTGCCATATTCCTTGTCCACCTTAGTGGCCAAGCTCGCCGACACATCCGCTGCATTGGCTTTGCTGGCAAGTTGGGTAGTGGTAGCGTAGCCGCTAAGGTCTTGATCTCCGGTGTTGGTCCCTGTGATCGCAGCAAGCTTCGACTTCTCTGCCGTAGTGTAATCATTTGAAGACAGCTCCTTGCCAGATACCTTGTCTACTTTGGTGGCCAATGCTGTAGTTGCAGCCGTACTGAGGGGCTTGTTCGCATCCAAAGTGTTGTTGACTTGATCTACGCCAAGGCTTGTTTTCAATTCAGCCATAGAGGCTACGCCTGTTCCTCCACTACCCACGGGTACAATACCCTGCACATTTTCCGCATCTACACCGTAAGCATAAAAAGCAAAAGGAACGGGTTGTAGCTTTGAGGTCCCCATCGCCGTAAAGTTGATCCCTGCATTGGGATCCATCTCCACTTTGATAAACTTGGCAGCAGTGCCCCAGTCGATGCTTGAAAAATTACCTGTTTTGGAGTTGGCTGTGCCGTCTCCCACCACCACCGCAAAGATACCTTGCGGATTGGTAGTCGTTTGTCTGGTTTCGGTGTAGACTACCGAACCTGATGGGGAACCAAGTAAGATGGATAAACGCATGCTGATCGTTTGACTGACCAGCACTTCCCCGGCGGCATTTCGAGCCAATCCTTGAAAGCTTATGCCTTCATTTTGGGCCAAGGCCGATACAGAAAGGGTAAAGAAGGTAATAAGGGAATAAATTAATCGTTTCATTCGAATTTCTTTTTTCTTCAAAGCAGTGTTTTTTTAAAGTAGAAATCGAACGTAGAAAATTACAGAGTACTTATTTTGTAAGATTTGTAACACTTTTTTCGTTTATGTAACATCAATTTTTCCGGTTTCGAAAAATCAGGAAGTAAGGAGTAAAAAAATAGAGTTAAGGTATAATGTACCAAATACGCTGCCTACCTAGTAGGTAGCCCAGCGGCAGGCAGACAGGTAGAAGGTGCCAAGATCTTTTGGGAGGAGAATCTAGATCATTATCAAAGTCCTTAAATTGTTCTTGGTACATTGTACTTTTATATACTTTTTTCTACTTGTTACTTCGTACTTTATTAAATTGAATTTTTTCAGTCCGTACTCCGTAACTCTTACTTCATATTTATATGGTATTTCGTCCCCTAATCCTATTTCTACTTTTTCTAGTTGTCAGTTGCCAATCCAAGGCTCCTGCCGAAAACGTTACAACCGAAGCAGCGGATCCCTTCTCTCTGGAAGAGTTGCGATTTCAGCGGTTGGATGGCACTGAATTTGGCTTGTCACCCGAACAGAAAACCTATACGGTCTTGCACTTTTGGGCCACCTGGTGCAAACCCTGCTTGGCAGAATTCCCTGAATTAAAAGCGGCCCTCCCCCGACTGCAAAGCGATAGCGTCGCATTTTTCCTCGCTACCGAAGAGGAGCTCGATCAAATCCAGGCTTTTGAAGAAAAGCGCAATTTTGGCTTGGAGTTTGTCCAGCTGAAAGCAGCCTCACTCGCGGATTTTGAAGTGCATGCCCTACCCACCACGCTAGTCCTAGATAGCAACGGGAAAGTGGTCTACCGCCACATGGGACAGTTAAACTGGCAGGATGTCACTTCCATTGAGGACCTGATCTCCCAACAGCCATGAACCGCTTCCTGCTCACCTTGCTTGCTTTTTCGGGGCTTTACCTCGCCTCCTGTACTTCGACTTCCCCAGCTCCCGAAGCTGTCCAAGAAATCCCTTTTCCAGCAGGAGCGGGAACGTCTTTGCCTTCTCTATCTTCAGATGGTACGCAGCTGCTCCTTTCCTGGGTAGCCACACCAACAGATAACCTAGCTCAATTTCAATTTGCGCGACTTGAAGAAGATGGGACTTGGTCTAGTCCTGAGCAGATCGCCGAGGGCAGCAACTGGTTTGTCAACTGGGCAGACTACCCAGCTCTCGTTCAAAACAAGGGTTCGCTCCTAGCCTACCACCTTCAAAAATCCTCTGCTGGCAAATTTTCTTACGACATTCTCCTTCATGCCTTGCCCAAGGGAGAGGCGAACTGGCGTAGCGGACTTCCCTTGCACCGCGATTCCACGCTAACCGAACATGGATTTGTGTCTGCAGCAGCCTACACGGATTCAAGCTTTTTCGTTTCCTGGTTGGATGGGCGTAATACGGGTGGTAAAGGGCATGACAGTCATGATGCCCATTCAGGAGCCATGAGCATCCGAGCAGCAGAAGTAAGTTTGGAGGGACAGGTGCTTTGGGATACCCTTCTGGATGCCAAAACCTGTGATTGCTGCCAGACCAGCACAGCGGTTACTTCCCAAGGACCTGTGGTGGTCTACCGCAACCGATCCGATCGGGAGATTCGGGACATTGCCATCACCCGCCTGCTGGATGGAGCCTGGACAGAACCAACCATCATTCATGCCGACGGATGGGAAATAGCAGGTTGCCCAGTCAATGGTCCCAGGGTAGTCGCTCAAGGAAATACGCTACTGGTGGGCTGGTTTACCGCTGCCAAGGGAGAACCAAAAGTTCAATTCTCCTTTTCTTCGGATGCCGGAGCTACCTTTACTGCGCCGATCACTGTTGAGGGGCAGGGCATCATTGGCCGCGTGGAAGTTGCCTTGCTGAATGAGCAAAAAGGCATCGCAGCCTGGATGGAAACCACAAAGCAAGGGACTTTTTTGAAGGCCGCCAGGATTGAGAGCGGGGGCAAGATGGGCAAACAATGGGAGATTGGCGCCATGGACTCGGGTCGAAAAAGTGGATTTCCTCAACTGGAGGTGCTGGGAGATCGTGTATACTTTGCCTGGACTGAGGTGAAAGGAGAAACCAATCAAGTGCGGACTGTATTTTTGCCCAAGGCAGCGTTTTAGAGATGCAAGAACCGAGAGCCAAGAAAGGAGACGCGGCCGGGCCGGCGAAATACGGTAGAAATACAGTGGAAATAAACCGAGCCCTCCACGGCCTACCTACCGTAGGCAGCCGGGCAGGCACGCTCGGTGAAAAAGTAAATAGTGCTATAAGCTCAACCTATTTTAATAATCCCACCACGGCGGGTATTTACCTTTATTATTTCACGAAGCGAAGCGCAGTGTATTTCTATTGTATTTCCATCGGGTTTCTACTTGGTACTTTTTCAGTCCTTATTTCGTAGCTCGTACTTCGTATTTCTACTTCCTAGTTTTTAAAATAATTCAACCCTCTAAAGCACCCTGCTTTTCCTTTTGTAGGTGGGCATGGAATTCGGAAGGGGATTCGCCCATTAGCTTTTTGAAATTGAGGTAGAAGGTATTGCCACTTACAAACAAGGTTTTCTTGGACAGGGAATCGATGGTGTGTGTTAACAAATAGCCCTTTCGGATCAAGGTTATGGCATAATTGATGCGTAACACATTGACGTACTCGCCAAAAGTAAAATTACCATAGTACTTAAAAAGGTACTTCAAGTGGCTTTGTGGGCAGTCCAATTGAAAAGAAAGGGACTTGAGACTGGGAACTTCCAGGAGCTCCTCAGACCAAGCCTGCTCCATTCTTTTCAGTGAATAAATAAGTGACTCCACACGAGGAGCAACCTGCTTTTCCACGTTCAAATCTTGGGGGTCGGTTTGACCTTTTTTCTTTGATTTCCAAATGGCAATCTCCTCAGGAACTACCGCATTGATGTGTTCCAACAAGCGCAACTGCCCATACAAAATGCGCGGATTTCTCAGCAGGTAAAAGCATATAAATAACCAGAGGAAGGAGGTGATTCCGTAAAATTCCCCCAACACTTTCTCTTGATTATCCTCCGGCGCTTTTCCATAGATAAAATTTGCAAAGCCATAAATCAATAAAAAAGCAACCATCATCAGGTAGGCCCAAACGCGTATGGACTTAAAATAGAGTTGCTCCCGCTGACTTTTCCGCTTAGTCAAAAACCTCCACACCAATACAATCAATCCGGTGCTGTATCCAGAAGAGTATACTAAAAATACAGTTTGATTCATTGATTTATTCCAATCGAATCCTAGGCTCAGGCCCACCATTAGGATAGAAAGCCCAAAATGAAGCGGAATAGTTCTTTTTAAAATTTTTTGATGAAGTAGGCCCTCAAAAAAAAGGTAAAAGATCGGGGGGATGAAAAAGGCAAATAGGAGGGATTTTTCAAATGGGTTTTCAATGGGACCCAAATCCTGAAAACTAGACAAGCCAAAGATGACGCGTTGGACACCAGAGATCGTCAAAATAGCTAAAAAAAAGATACTCGATTTTAATTCTCGCTTGGCGTCTACTAGGGAAACGGAAACGAGCAAAAGCAATACACCCCCAACAAAAAAAGATAGAATTGACAAGACTGGCCACATGCTCAAAAGTAAATCAAAATTTTATTTTATGAATTTTGATTAAAAAAATTATTAACAAAAGACCTACTTCGAACTCACGCAATTCCTCATTTGGGGATATCATGACATCGGGATAGATCTACATCCTTTAAAAAAATTTAAAGACTTTTTCAAATATGGATTTTTTCAAATCGCATAAAATTCGGTACGTAACAACATGTAACAAAACACAAATTTCTCAATAAATAGTGTCTTACAGATTTACTAAGGGTTCTTTTGTGATACATAACCTATTATTCTGATTGATGCATAAGCTAAAAATCCTGCCCTAAACAAAATGATTAGATCCTCATAAAGTGGTTCAACTTCTGCTCTCAACTCTAAATGGTAAATAATTTCAATCCTTTTTAGGTTTACAAAATGAAAAAATCAATCCTCCTTTTACTCGTAATCCTTGGCTTTGCTTGCCAAATGGAAGAAACTGAAACTACACCTACACCACCTCCAACAGTGGATAAAAAAACGAGCTATTCCACTGCACAAAAGATTACGTTCGCAAATCCATTGAAGGTTCCTAACATTCATCCAGAGACCTTAAAGATAATTGAGATTAACGGAGCCTTCCACTTGATTACTTCTTTTGCAGACCTATTTGGAACTACCTACGACTACTTTCGTTCTTTCAAAATTGACACCAACACGGGTCAATTGG
>JACCEB010634410.1_pt1 | contig 18147 bp, 12 predicted proteins | sample 7454761 | NCBI WGS metagenome assembly JACCEB01 (sample SAMN15323454, study PRJNA562643) | freshwater metagenome | isolation source: river surface water | place: USA:Blue River Watershed | collected 2017-08-18 | reverse complement strand
TGGATTATGAAAAAATTTTAGTAGATTGTGATAAAGACGGTACAAGAAATATAGAATATATTAAAGATAAATTAAATAAAAAAGTATTTATATCATCTACATATAAATCGGCATTAGATATAATTCACGAAATAATAAAAGATAAAAAGTTTTTAAATAAAAAGAATATTGTAATTGTGGATGAAGCACATAATATTTATCCTGATTTAGCAAATATATTGGAAAAATTTAATAAAGTAATATTATTGACAGCTACACCATCAGAAGAGATGAAAGAAATTATTGATTGTGAAACATTATATAAATATAATATGGATAAAGCAATTGAAGATAAATATATATGTGATTATCGTATTTATTTACCATATTTAGAGAATGATTATGAAGTACCAATTGAATTTAATACTTATCAAAAAGAGTTTGTAGGAAAAGTATTATATTTAATCAATGGAATGTTGATGAAAGGGTGTAGAAGATCAATTGTATATTTAAAATCAATACAAGAATGTGAAGTATTTAATGATATAGTTAAAGAAGTAATGGAAAAATATCATTATTTACCTTATTGGTGTGAACGAATCAATAAAGATACAAGCGATAAAGAGCGAGTTCGTATATTAAAAGAATTTGAGAGTGAAAAAGAACGAAGTGATACAATTCATATATTAAGTAGTGTGCGAATATTGGATGAAGGAGTAGATATAGTAAAATGTGATTCAGTTTTTATATGTGGAGGAAATGGGTCAGGAAATGAGATAAGAACATTACAACGAATGTGTAGAGCAAATCGTTTAGATAAAAATAATGCAAATAAAATAGCTCATTGTTTTATGTGGTGTAATGAATGGAATGAGTCATTAGTTTTATTAAATAATGTAAAAGAATTAGATAGTGAATTTAATAAAAAAGTTTCAATATTGGGAATAGATTATAATAATAATTGTAATCAAAATGTAAAAGAAAAATTGGAATATGAAAAAGATAAAATAAAAGAGTTTATAAAAATAAAATGTATGAATGTTGGAGATAAACAAATGGAACGAGCAATACAAATTGTAAAACGTGCAAAAAAAAGAGAGCAAGAAGGTAAAAATCTATTACCAAAATCGTATACTGGTTTAAAAAATATAAAAATTATAAATATAAATGATTCAAGAATTACAGAACATAATGATTATTTATTTTTATATAATATTAAACAAAATATAGATAATTATAATAAAGAAGTAATTGAATATTTAAATAAAAATTTACCAGAATGGAATTTAGTAAGAGATGATAAAACAATGAATAATATAAAAAAAATAGTGGAAAGATATTTAATTAGAGGATTTCCAAAATGTATTTATATGAAAAATGCTAAAAGTGAAGAAGAAAAAAATGATGCTTTTGATTATCAATTATTACAAGATTTTCGTAAAGGAAAATATGATAAAAATGAAAATGCTATAAAATATTTAGATGAAAATATTCCTAATTGGAGATATAAAAAAGATGGTAAAACATTAGATGAAATAGCATTAAATTATGCCAAAGAAATTGTTCAATATGCCAATATACGAAAAGAAAACGGATTAAATTTTTTACCACAAAATTATCAAGAAACTATATCAGAATTAATTAAAAAGAAAGCAGATAAACAAATAATTATTGAAAAGCAACATTACACAAAATTAAGACACTGGAAAGAAATTGTAAAAAATAATAAAAGTACTAATGGTCGATGTAGTGATGAAGTTGTAAAATATTTAAATGAAAATTTAAGTGGATGGAATGATGATACATCTTTAGAAGAGAAAGCATTACAAAATATTATAGAAATTTTTAATAGATGTAAAGAACGAGAAGCAAATGGTAAACGAAAATGGCCTAAACATTATAAAAAACATTTACGAATATCTAAAGAATTAGAAATTGAAAATCAGGATAATCAAAAATTAAATGATTTAAAAAAAGCATATAATAATAAAGGCACAACTACATTATATCCTTCAGTAAAAGATTATTTAGATAAAAATTTACCAGAATGGAATAAATAAAATATTTCCTATATTTTTAATTATAAACTTTCTTATAAAATAAAATTTTATTTTATAACTATTTTATATCAAAATTATTTATTTTATTTATAAAGATTAATTTATTTATTTTTTAGAAGTTTTCTTGGCTTTTTTACCATCAGATTTTTTGAAAAGCTTGAAAACCCCAGATTTCGCTTTGAAACCCGCACGCTCAAGACGCTTTTCTTTCTTGGCACGGTTGCTCATTTTAACACTTACAATGCGCCCGTGTTTATTGTATTTAAGATCTTTCTTGGTGAGACCTCCGCTAGTGTGTCTAGCAGTACCGTGCATTACTTCAGCACGAGTTCCAACAGCTTTAATTTTTCCACCTTCCATATTTAATGACATTTTTAGATTTCTGTTTTTCTATACTTTTACTTTAGAAAATTTTTTAAACGAAATTCTAAAAATAAATTAAATAAAATTAAAAATTAAGAATCTTTTAATTCCAAAATATTATTTTTAATGTAATTTAATAAAAAATTTTTTTGATTACTATTTAAAGAAGAATTAAATTTAAATAAATATAATAAATTATTATCATTATTTTTATCATTTATCCATGTTTTTAAATAATTAATATCTATTAGAAAATGATTTAATGAATTTATATGATAATTACATGAACGAGAAGTCATAAATTCCATTAAATTATAAATATCATCAATATAATTAGAATTTATTTTATTTAATAATGTATATAATATATGTAAATCATATTTTTTATTAAATATTATAAAATAAATTAATTCTAAAAATATATTATTATTTATACCATTATTATTTATACCATTATTATTTGATTTAAATAAATTTTGTTTATTAAAAACATTTATACCATTATTATCATAAATTTGAAATTTACTAAATTTATTATTATTATTATTATTATTATTATTATTATTATTATTTTTATATAATTGATAATTATGCATAAAATTTAAATATTCAAAATATCCAATAAATATATGTTTATCATTATTATAAATTACATAATATATTTTAGCAGGATTTAATAATTTTTCATTTGCATAAACTAATAGTTCATTACTAAAATGTATTTTATTTCCTAATATTTCATGTATACAATAATTTATTGAACCAAATTTTATAATATTTGAATTATTTAAAGGTGATAAATTTGAATTTATAAATTGTGATAAACATATATTACCATTTATAAAATCAGAATTATATACTTTTTTAAGTAAACTATATTTTGTTAAATAAGTTTTACTAGGTTTATTATATTGATAATCTTTTAATTTCATTTGTGACCTTTCAACTGATTTTGATATACTTTCATTTTCATTTGTATCTTTTTCTTTTTCTATTTCATATGTAATTGAATTCATAAAAATTAAATCTTCATTATTAATATTAATATTACTTGTAATATTAAAAGTTTCTTTAAATTTTTTAATAAAAGATATAAAAAATATATTTTCATCTTCTTTTAATTCTAATAAATAATCAATATTTTCTAAAAAGTCTCTTGATTTATTATTTTTTTTTCTATATAAATATTTTAATATTTGTAATTGAATATATGGTAATGTATTTGTTATATATTGATTACCATTTTGTAAAAGTACATTATATAATTTCAATAATAAATTATTATTTGTACTATTCTTTGTATTATTCTTTGTATTATTATTTGTATTACTATTTGTATTATTATTTGTAATTAATGTATTATAATCATTTTGATTTAAATAAAAATCAATAGTATGTGTTATATTCATTTTGCGTAATCTAAATATACCTTGAGCAACATCAGTAATTTTATTTGAAAGTAATGTTGTAACTAATCCATGCATAAAAATAGGTTGTTTAAAATCAATACCAACACTATTTTTTTGGTCATAATAAATAAATAATTCATTTGTATCAAAAATTTCATTATTATAAATAGTTTCAGAATCAATACCATTATATATCATTTTAATATTTTGGTCATTAACATATAATATTTTGCGTTTACCTTTAAAAGCATTATATAAAAAAGTAATAATATTTATTTTTGACGTTTCTAAAATAATACCACCAACATCAATTAATGAATTATAATTTAATATTTTGTTTTTTATAAATAAATAATGTAATAATAAAAATTCATTTATTTTAGAAAATTTAAGTTGAATATTATTAATAGTTAAATTATAATATGATTTATTTTCATTATTATTATATTTTCCATTATTAGATTTATTTAAAGAAGATACATCTTTATTTAAAGAAGATACAACTAAATCATTATATTTTATTTTTGGTTTCTTCTCCATTAATAATCCAATAAAAGATGATTTAATTGCACCTTCTGAATAATTATCTTTAATAATGCTATTTATTAAAGTTGTTATGTAATTATTGTTTGATACAAATGAATTGTTTGATATTTTTAAATTAATATTATTTAATGATACTACTTTATTTATTTCTGGTATTATATTTGTGCGATTTGATATAATTTTATTTTTACTTTTATTTAATGATTTTTTATATTGATTAATTTCCAATTTATTTTGATTATTAAGAGTTGTTGTAGATAAATTTATTTTATTAGTTCTTACATTAAATTCTTTTAATGTATAATTATTTAAATTATAATTATTATTTAATATTTTATCAGATGTAATACGACTTTTAACATTTTTAACTAATTCATTTAAATCTCTTATTTTTTTATTTAGTTTATTTTTTATTTTAGTACGCATTTCATTTGTAACTTTTTTTTTTATTGTCATTATTTCATTTTTTTCTTTTTTCAATTTTTCCTTTTCTTCTAAAAGTTTTTTATAAAGTTTTTTATTATGTTTTATACGTATTTGAGTTTGTATTTTTGTTGCAGCATTATGTTTTTTCTTTTCTTCTAAAAGTTTTTCCTTTTCTTCTAAAAGTTTTTTATTACGTTTTATACGTATTTGAGTTTGTATTTTTGTTGCAGCTTCTTTTTCTTTATTTTGTTGTTTAATAATTTCTAAGTAATTATTATTATTTATATAATCATTATTATTTATATAATGATTAGCACCTCCAATAAATTTATTATATGGAACATTTTTTTCAAACATAATATTTATTGCTTCTAATGGAATATTAAAGTAAGGTGTTCCTGAAAAAAGTACTTTTTTCTTAACTAATCCTAAAATTTCAATAAATGAAATATTCCAATGTTTATCATCAATATTAAAAAAATCAGGAATAATAATTTTTAATAAATATTCTTTTAATAATTCATTTTTATACGTTAAAATTTCATTTGATTTTGATTCAATTAATGATTTTAATAAAGGTTCTAATTTACTATTATTATCTAAAATATCTAAAATATCTAAAATATCTTCTATATTATCTTTAAAAATATTATAAAATTTTGGATAAAAAGTTTTAATTAAAAGATTATTATCTATATTTAAATTTTTATTTTTTAATAAAAAATCATAAATATGTTGTACATATTTTTCTAAATCTTTATAACGTATATATTCTTTATTCCAACAATTTATATATCCAAGAATAGTAACAGATAAATATAATTCAAATTCAGTAAATTTAGACCCATTAATAGGTTTATTAATTTTTTCAAAAGGAATACAAGTAAAATAATTAAGTAATTGTTTTTCATCATAATCTCCAAAACCATATTCTTTATTAAAGTCCCAAGAAGATACTAAAGAAAATATTTCATTTAATTTAATTTTTAATTTAGATTGCCAATAGTTTGATTTTAATTGATTTGTAAGATTTATATTATTTTCAGTATATAATTTTTGAAGTAAAGTATCTATACTTTTATTTAAATTTTTTAAAGTATAATTATTTATTAATATACCATATAATAATTCAAAAATAATTAATACAAATTTGTGAGGTCGTTTTATATTTGTTGAAATATTTAAATTACTTTTAAGTGGGTCAATCATTGAATCAATTTCATCCATAATAACAAATGTATCTTGGTGAATAAATGCATTAATAATAGTCTTTAAATTACTATTTCCATTTAAAGTCATAATATTATTTAATAAACTATATTTAATAATTGTATCACTTACAATATAAATTGTATTATTTTCATTAAAAGATTTTATTTTTTCATTAACTTTAATTAAATTCATATCTTTATTTAAATATTTAATAAATGTTGTAAATATATCAAAAGATGAATTTACTAAATGTGATGGTAATATTACAACAAATTTATTTGTTTTATTTTCAAAATATTCTTTAAATAATATAAGTGGTGTAATTAATGTACTTTTACCCATTCCCATTAATAATTGATATGCAACTTCATAATTATTTTCTTGTATATTTTTATAAATTAAATTTGTAAAATCAGTTTGTTGTTTACGAATATAATAACCATTTTCTAATTCAATTAATATTTCATAAATTGTTTTTTCTTTTTTATTTTGAAGTAAAGAGTTATATGAATTAATTACATTTAAATCAATACTTTTATATATTTCACCAATTGTTAAACAATTTTCATAATATGTACGTTTTTTATTTGATGTAAATAATATATTTTCAATTTCATTTAATATATGCATTACATTTTTTAAATACATTATATTATATAATATTTTTCTATTTTCTAATATAATATTATTCATATTATACATATTTCCAATGTCAAATATTTGAGAATATATAGGTTTATTATTATTTTTTTTAGGTACATATGTAAATATTGAATTTAAAATATTATTTTGATAAATATGATGAAAATGTATATTAAGATTTTGTAATGAATCATATTTTTTATTTTTTAAATTAAAAAATAAATTAAATATTTTTTTAGTTTTACTTTTATTATCATTTTCATTTTCATGATTACTTTTATTTTCATGATTACTTTCATTTGCATGATTATTTTCATTTAAATGATTATTTATATATTTAATAATTTTATTTGATTTACAATAAAAACAAATAGAATCATAAAAATCTTTTAATGTATTATTAAAATTAGATAATACTTTTACTTTTTTAAGTGATGTTAAATCAATTTTTTTAAAAGATTCAAAAAAATTTGATATAATTTTATGAATATTATCAATAATTATATCATTTTTATCTTTTTTAATATCTTTTAATTTTAATGGATTTATAACATTTGTTGAAATAAAATATGATCTACTATTTACATTACTAAAATATGACCATAATGGGTTATTATAATAATTATTTTCAATAAAATTACTATTAATATTTATAATAAAATTATCATTTTTATCATAATTATTTATTAAATTTTTATAATTGTTTATTAAATTTTTATAAAGATTATAAATATTGTATAATGGTAAATATTGATAATTTAATCCAAGAGATAACATATAATATGATATATCTTTAATATCATTTGATTTTATTGTAAATAAATTATTATCAAACGAATATAATGAAATATAAAACATATTATTTGGAATATCTATTAGTTGTTCATCAGTTAGTTTATTTCCAAAAATAAATAATTTATTATTTTTATTAGAATCAAGTTTATTTTTAATATAATGTGTTGACATAAACAAAATAATTTTAAACTCATATGTTTTAATATTTTGTAAAAGTAAAATATTATCAACATTACCATAATAAAAGTTAAATATTTTATTTTCTTTTAATTGATCTTTATTTAAAATTATATTATAACTTTCATTATTTATTATATCATATAAAAAATAAGTATTATTTGATTCATTATATAAATAAATATAATTTGAATTTTCTAATAATAAATATATAAAAAATGAATCTTTTTTAAAAGTAAAATAATTAAAATTATTATTATTAAAAATATATAATAATTTATTATTAGGATTATTTTTTACATATTCATAATTATTTCCATCTTTATTTTGAAAATATAATTTATTATTTTGTAACGTAAAATTATATTTAATAATTTTTTTATTTAAAATATTAAAATACAAAATATTTTTAACTTTTTCATTATTATTATTATCATTATTATTATTATCATTATTATGTATATATAAATTATTTATATTTAATTCTTTAAAAATATTATAATTAGATAAATTTTTTTTAATTAATTCTTCAATTTCTTTTTGTTCAAAATCTTTATTAGTAATTGTTTTAATTAATAAATTTGTATTATTTGATTCTAAATATTTTTCATAATTAATATATAATTCATTTAAAAAGTCATTATTATTATTTAAAGTAAATAAAAATAAACTTTGTAAATTATTATAATTATATTTTTTATATTTTTGAATATATAATTGATTTATATCTTTAATACTATTTTCAAATTCTTCAAATAAATGTAAATTATATTTGCTTAATTTAAAATTTGGTTTAAATAATTGATATTCAAAATAATTTTTATTTAAAAAATCATATAAATATGTATTTTTAAAAGTAGATATAAAATATGGATCTTTAAAAAGTTCTTTTTCTTTATTAAATATATTATAAATAATTAATAAATATACAACATTATAATTATTTACATTTATATATTTTTTACATTCATCAATAAATAATTTCATATCAATATTTTTTATAATACTAAAATATTCATTAATAAATTGATTATTTTTTAAATCTATATCTGTAATTAATAATATTGGATTAGAATTTGGTAAATCAATTGTATTCATAAAGTAAGTTTTATTATTTCCATTATTAGTTGTTTCATATAAAAATTCATTATTAAATTTATTTAAAATAAGATTTGATAAATATAGAGTAAATAAATGTTTAAATGTAAAATGTGAATTTGAAAAATTTAATGATTGATATAATAAGCTATCGTTTAATTTATTATTTTGCATAAATTGTATAGTTTCTGATAATAAAAGTTCGCCATTAATATTTTTTAAATTTGAAACTTCAGAACATTTATTTAATAAGTATTCTTTATTAATAAAAGATATTATATTATGACTATAACTAATAGAAGATTGTATAGAAGAAACATATTTTTCTTGTATTATTAAAAATTCATCTAATTCATACATATCATACGGATAAATTAATTGAATTAAATTATTATTTTTACAAAAGAATAAATTTTTATGTTCTAAAAGTAAATCATAATATTCATTTATATTTATATTAAATGAAATAAATGATAAAAATGATAAAATATTATTTGAATGTTTATTTATTTTATCTAATAAAAATGTACTTAATATATAATGTTTAGTATTATCATCTATTTTATAAAATTTATCAGATAAATTAATATTTTCTGTTTCTTTTGGTTTTTTATTTTCAGCTTTTAATAAAAAATATAGTAATAAAAAATCAAATATATTATTGTAACGTGTAATATTATTTTTATTTATAAAATATATAGATGATAAATTGTTTATATAATAATCATATTTATTTTGTGGTTGAATACTAGCTATTTTTTTATTATAAATATAATTTAATTCTTGATTTTGTTTAATTATATATTTTTTATTTTCTATTATTTTAAAAATAGTATTAAATATATCAATTATAACTGATTTATATAATACTAATATATTATTTTTAATATTATCATTTTTTTCTAAATAAGTTTTATATGATTTGAGCATATATATAGTCTTTTTATTATTTTTATTAAATAAAGAATAATCATCATCATAAAAATAATGATCATTTGAATAATTAGTAAAAAATATATCAGATATATAAAAAATATAAACAATTTCATTATTATTATTATACATAAAATCTATATTTTCAGTTAATTCAGAATTATTATTATTTAAAAATTTTATATATTTATTTTTTAAATTTTTAAAATGTGTAAATATATCATTTGTAACATTTTTAAATTCATTATCATCTTTAATAATTTTAGGTAAAGTAATTTGTTCTGTATTTTTATCAATATATTTATATGAATAAATGTTATTTAAAGAATTTAAAATAATATTTTTAATTTTTTCATTTAAAGGATTATCTTTTAATAGTAAATAAAAAGTATTTGTGAAAATATTTAATTTATTTGAATTTAATAAAATATTTTTATTATTTTTATTTAATTCTTTATCAACATTTATTAAAAATTGTATTAAATAAGAAATTGTATTTTTTTTTATAAAAGTATAAAATAATTCAAAAAAATATGGATTTGTTTTTTTAAATAAATTATATTTAATATAATAAAAAATAGAAAAAAATGAACATGAACCAGACATTTGTAATGCATCTTTAAAAATCCCTATTTTACTATTTGTTTTAAAAATCTCAAATAAGCTTGAATAAAAATATGTATCATAATTTTCACTACAATTATTTGTTATATAATAAATATCAAATCTTTGATTAAACATATTAATTGTATTAATTAGTGTTTTAATATTTTCTAATTCGTAATATGTATATCCTAATTTATCATTATTTAAAAGCTCTTTTTCTTCATCATTTAATGGATATATAGTTTTTTTTTGATTAAATGGATTAGATAAATTATTTATAGAAATAGTATTTCTTTTATCTAATTCAGAAAATAAAGTAATAACTTTATCATTATATGTAATATCTTTATCTTTTAAACTTATTGAAAAATTTTTCTTTAAAGCATTTATACTATTTAAATATGTTTTTTTTTCATTACCATTATAAATACAAAATTTAATTAAATTAATTAAATCAATAATTTGATTTTTATTTGCATTTTTTATTTTAATTCCAATATATTGTTTTGAACTAATACTTTGATATTGAACACCTTGTCCAGAATTAAATATACAAACATCATAATTATTTTCTTCATTTTCACGTATATGAATTGTAATTGAATGACCATTAGTTGAACTAATCCATCCACCTAAAATCAGTACTTCTTTTTGTATATAAAGTTCTTTAAATATTTCATTAATACTTTTTATTTTAATTTTATTTATATCACTTTTATCATTAAAATATAAATAATTTTTAATTGCAAATGAAAGTTGGTTATTAATATGAGATAATACATCTTGATGAATATTTATATTACTTTTTATATTAATTTTTTTATTTTTCATATAAGAAGAAAAATAATGTATTATTTTATAAAATGTTTCAGCAGAAACTAGTGGATTATTTCCAAATTCTTCTTTTATATATGAATCAAATAATAAATGTTGTATAAATGGATTTTCAAATGGTGATGTTAATTCCATATTTTGTGTATTATTATTTTTTTTCCTAAAAATATTATCAAATTTTTTAAATTCATTTACATCTAAAATTTGTTCATAATTATTATGTTTTTTTAATACATTATTACTCATTTTCTATTCTAAATAAATATTATATTTTTATTATTTATTTTATATAATAAAATATTACGTTATTATAGTAAAAGTAAAAATGCCTCAAAATCAAATTAATTGTCGTACTTTTCAAAATTATAATAATTATATGGAAAATCAAAATGTAATTCTTCCTAATATTTGCACTCAAGAAAAATGCGTTCAAAATCAACAATGTAGATTCCAAACAGCTCAATATAATCAACAAAGAATATATACTTTAATGACACGTAATCCAGAATTATTTCCAATCGTTTCTACTACACAATGTGTTGGTTTAAATGATGCTCAAAAACGCCAATATAGTAATATGTGGTGGCGTCGTTTAGGTTCACAAATGACTACTGGTACAAATTGGAATGGATTTGGTGCAACTGCTATAACAGGTTCTGAAGTTCCATACACAAATTAAAGAAACCTCCAGCTATTAAAATTATTTTTTCTAAATAAATACTTTTCAAAATCTTTTTGAAAAATATATTGGGACTCCTCGTATAGGGATCGAACCTATGACCTCACGATTAACAGTCGTATGCTCTAACCAACTGAGCTAACGAGGAAGAATAGCAATTCCCAGCTATTCTAATACTATATATACGAACTCCTTTATATCCACATAAAATAAGAATTTTTTATTTTTTATAAATTTCTTTATATTATAAATAATTTTGTTAACAAATTAACAAATTAATTAATTTGTTAAAAAGTTCTTAAGTATATGATTTACCCGAACATTGTTTCAAAAATAAGTTACAGAAAAATAGTTTTAATTCTTAATAATAATATTTCTTAACATTTTTATTGAAACATAGTAAGAAACCGCTTTGGTTTCTTACGAACTTCTCGCAACTAAAAATATTTTTAATAAATTAAATATTTATTAAAAAAATAATTATTAATAAGGAAGGGTTGATATTTCATCTAATGCCCTAAAGGGCATTAATGAATAACCATTTGGTAAGGGAAACCTTGGTTTCCCTACGAGGAGGTTTGGATGGAACCTTAGGGCCCTTTGGGCTGGCTCTTCGAGCTCCAACCTATGGGTCTAATTTATATTTTGAAACATTATCTTTTGGAGAAATACCATTCCAATTTGCTTTATATTTATATAAATCTAAAACTTCATAATATTCTGTAATTCGCGCAACACCTTTATAAATTCTTCGTGGACCAACACCTTTTACTCCTTTTACATTTCCAGTAAAAGGAATATCATTTTCAATTTTAAAAAGAAAATCTTCTGTTTTAACACATCCTACTTTTAATTGATAAACTTCGTCATAAGATGGATTATTTGAAGAACGTTTTGAAAGTAAAATTTGCGGGTCTTTGAAAAAAAAAGAATGTTTATAAACTCCTAAGTTCATAGAAGGGAATAATGTAACGGATTTATTTTTTGTGAATGACGGTACAAAAGTACTTAATTTTGGTATAAACTCTTTACCTAATTCACATGTATCGTGTAAATAAAACCAAAATTCTGGAATAACGAAGTTTGATTTTATAAGTAAATCATTTTCTTCAATTAAAGCAATAAAAGCAGTATAATCAACACTATTATGTTGAACTTCTAATTTACAAAAGCGTTCGCATTTAGTAAAAGCTACTGCATCAGAATTTCCAACAACAACTAAAATATCTTCATTAGAAACATATTGTGGGAAAGATTCAATTAATTTTGGAAAAGTGTATAAAAAATTTTTAGTATTAGAATTTATTAAAAATTTTAATTTATTTTCAAACATTTTTATGATTATATTTAATCATAAGAATTATTTTAACAAAAATATACTTATTTATTTTTATTATAATACATTATATATTTCCAATTGTACTAAATATATTTCCATTTATAGTAATTGTAGGTACATCATTATTTACATAACATAATGGTTTTCCAGTAACACCTTCAAAATGTGTAATAATTGCATTATCTTTATTTTTAATTTTATAATCATATATTTTATAAATATGAGTTCCTTCAGGATAACTTTGATAAATACCTAAATGACAAAATTCAATATTACAATTTTTAAAATTATATTGAATATTATGTAGTTCAAAATAGCGAATTGCATCACTTACTTTATGTCCAATTACATTCATTGGATTAAAAGGATAATCTTTATCACTTTTTAAAGATATAATAGGTTGCTTAATATTAGATTCCATTTTTATAAATAACTATATATTTATATATAATGATTGTTTTTAAGTTAAAAATAATAAAAAAAAATAAGTAATAAAAAGAGTATAAGTATTATGAATAAATTAGAATATTATCAAGAATTTCATTTTTTTTATAAAAAAAATATTACATTAGAAGAAATAATAAAAAATATCAAAGAGCATAAACAAATAATATTTGTAAAATATGGTGATGGTGAAGTAGAATGTATGAAAGTAAGTGATAATGTTCAAGAAAAATATGGTGCAAATTGTGATAATGATATATATTTTCCTGAATTGTCTTTAGAATTAAAAGAAGCATTTTTATATTTTGTAAATCATAATAATGAAAATCAAGTGTGTATAGGTAAATGGCATTATAAACCTGAAATAGATTATTTATCATCTTATTCTTATACAAGTAATAAAATAATTCCATTTGTAGATTATCATTTAATAATGAATGATAAAAAAGGATTAAGTAATAATAATATGTATGAATTTGTAAAAAGTATTAAAGAAGATAGTAATATCATAAAAATAGTAATATCAAATAATGATAATATATTATTAAAAAATTTATTTTCAGCACAATTTTTTGTGGAAACACCAAAATCATCTTTATATTTAAAAATAAATGAAATTAATAATCAAATTATAGAAATTATAAATAATAATCAAAATAAAAAAATTATTTTATTAACAAGTTGTGGTTTAAGTGCAAAAGTTTTAATATATCGTTTATATAAAAAGTATGGAAAATTAATAAGTGCATTTGATTTAGGGTCATCTTTTGATTTATTGTGTAAAAAACGAATAACACGAGCATATCAAAATGAATATACTTATGAAACAATATATAATTATTATAAAGATTTATTAGATTAAGGGTTTAAAATATATATTTCTTTTAATTCCCAATTTGCTTTATATTTATAAAAATCAAGTATTTTAAAATATTCAATAATACGTAATATATTTGAATTTTCGTAAATAATAATTGGATTATTATCATTAAGTATAATTCTATCTTTATCATTATTATTTGTAAAAGATTTAAAAAAAGATTTATTATTATTATGATTTTTAGTATCTAAATAAAATATAAAATCTTCGTGAAATACACCAATTTTTTTTAAATGTTGTATTTCTTCTAAAGTTGGAATATTAGAAGAACGTAATTGTAAAATTTTATTTTTATTATTTAATAAAAAAGTATATTTATATAAACCAATATTCATACTTTTGTAATAAGTTAATGGTAATGTATTGTATTCAAAATCGTTATTTTTAAAAAAATTATTTAAATTATTATAAAAATTTTCTCCTAATTCACATGTATCATGTAAATAAAACCAATAATCGGGAATTGAAAAATTATTATCAATTAAAGAATAAACGTGTTCAATAACAGAAATAAGTGCTGTAAAATCAATACTATTATGAGTAACGCCTAAAATATTATAATTGTCACATTTTTCAAAAAAAATATGTTCACAACCACCAAAAACAACTAAAATATGTGAAGAATCTATTTTATTTAAAATAAATGAATTAATTAATTTTGGTAATACAATACTTTTATTTTTAATATTTGAATTAATTAGAAATTTAATAGAATTCATTTTTCATATAATCATATAAGATTATATAAAAAAAAATAAAAAAATTTTACTTATTTATTATTTTTAACTTATTTATTATTTATTTTGTAAAAATCTTTTTTTATATTATAATAATAATTATATAAAGCATAATTAATTTTTTGTGGTATAAAATATAATTTACTATTTGTAAAATAACGATATATATAACTTTCTATTTTATGGCGATTGTGATTTAAATAAATGAGTGGTAAATATTTTAAAATCATAATTTATATATTTATATTCTAAATAAATATATTAAAAAAAATAATAAAATTATACTATATAAAAAATTATACTATACAATACAAAAAGTAATTACTTTATCATTTTCTAAAGATTGAATAATATCAAAATGAGATTTCCACATTTCTTGAATTTTATCATCTGAATATGGTTCATATAAATCAATATATTCATCAAATTTAGGAGGTCTTAAAATAATCATATATTCATCTTTTAATTTTTTTCTTAAAATATTATGATCTTTATTATAATATTTAATTTTTAAAAAATTAGAATTATCATTTTCATATTTATATTCAAGTAAATGAGTATTAATATAATTATCTTCAATAATTTTTTGATTATTTAATGAAGTTAATATATTTTCAACAATAGATTCATCATTAATAACATTTTTAATTTTTCCTTTATATTCAATATTATTTATTCTTTTTTCTATATAATTAGATGAATTATAAACTTGATAATTAATACTATCTTTAACAGTATGATTAATTTGTAAATATTTAGAAAAAGTAAGAATATTATCATATATTGAAAATATATAATTATATTTATGATGAGTTATATTTGTAATAAATAGTGTATAAAAAGAAGAAATATGTGAAATAGATTTAGTATGATTATCATCTTTAAAAAATTTATCAATAATAATTTGTTTATCTTTATAAATTTTAGAAACAATTAATTCAGACGGTTTATATATTTTATATATTTCAACATTTTTTAATAAATCATTTTTTTCTTGATCATTTAGTAAAGAATAATTATTATGGATTAATAATGTATGTAAAGATGATAAAGTAGGAAAATAATGAGTTCCATTTTTTAAAATAAATTTTTCATTTTGAAAATATATTTCTAAATTATTTTTTGTTACAATTTTTTTTTCATATAAATTTCCATCAAAATCATTTATATTTATTGGTACAAATGTATAATCTTGAATAATATGAGAATGATAAATTATATATCCATTTTTTTTATAATTCATTTTTGAAACAATCTTATTTATTATAATATTATAAATATGAATTATATTTATAATAAAAAATATAAACTATAAAAATATAAAATAATAGGTTATAAAAATAAATTTAATAAGACCAACGATTACCACAATTAAGACAATTAACGAAAGTAGTCATAGGTTCATCATTACAACGTACTTGAAGTTGATAATAAGAGCAATCATTTTTCTTACATTTTGAACATGTGTAAGTAGTTGTTCGTACACCTACATGACGATTATAAATAAATTCATCAGTGGCACTTTGTTTGTCAATATATTTTTTCCAATGTTCTTGATGAATTTCTTGAGGAGAAAGATAAGCAATTTTTGATAAATCAAAATTGTGATTTTTAATATTTTCAATAAATTGTTTATTTTGAACATATGAAGTAGTATCAATATTAAGAATAAGAGTATAGCATTTATTTACATAAATCCGTTTAAAAAATCGGTCATCAATATTTTCAAGAATACCTTTAATTTTAGCTTGTTCTACGGTATAATCATAAACAGATTGTTCTATAGTATAACAATCATCAACATTTGAAATATGTTGTTGAAGTAATGATATAAATTTTTCACGAGCACTCATTTTTATTAAAATATAACTAAATATTTAATTATATAATAAATATATATATTAAATATAATTTATTTTCTTTTTAAATTCTTTTTAAAATCATTTTTTTTAATTTATTTATAATAATAAATTGTTTTAAAAATAAATTGTTAAAAAAATAAAAATAAAATAAGTAAATAAAGTAGATATTATAAAATAATATATATTTTAGTAAAAAATGATACATTTTAATATTTTAATAAATGCTTTAATAATTATAATTTTAGTACACTTATTAATAACAAATTTAAATGATTCTAAAGAACATTTTCAAGAAGAACAAGTTCCTGATTTAACTTTTAAAAATATGGAAACTATGAATAATCAAAAAAAGAAGGAAAATAGAAAGAATTTACCAAATACTATTACTCCAGCAAATACTTATGATAAAATGGATTCATTAAATGTTCCTAATTTTGAATCAAATGTACTAGATTATACTAAATTTTATAAAATAAATAAAAATAATGATGATGATTCTAAAGCAGTTGTTAAAAATAAAAATAGTAATACTAATTTTATATCACCTGTTTCCACACCTCAAAATTCAGTTTCTGTTTCTCCCAGGCCTTTCAACAGTGTTGATAGCGGAAAAATTGCATCAAGACCAAGTCGTGGATTACCTGACCGTTGGGAATATGCAAATGATTTACCAATGAATGGTGGTATGTTTGGTTCAATTGTTGGATTAGATAGCAGTGAATCATTATATTCATCATTTGATGGAAGCGCAGTATCATTTAAGAAGTGTGCAGAAGAAGTAGTAGCACGTATTCCTCATAATGATTTGCGAAAACCGATTGTATACAATTGAAAGAAACCCTCTTTGGGTTTCTTTCGAACTTCCCAGCTATAAATATATTTTAATATTAAATTTTTTAAATATGTGTATTTTTTCAAATAATTTTTAATTAAATTAAAATTTTAATTAAATCATTATCACAATTCTGTTGATGTATTTTCTTTCTTACTATGTAGAGGAAGGGAACTCAAAGTAACAAAATAAGTATCATAAACTCCAATATTTTTAAGATTTATATTTATACGTTTTTCAAAATCATATGCTTCATTATCTTTTATAACTTCATATATTTCATTACTTATATGA